>Ga0207646_10000035_pt1 | contig 209056 bp, 194 predicted proteins | sample KBSK5502metaG_FD_184343 | JGI IMG/M metagenome (GOLD analysis project Ga0207646, IMG submission 184343) | Corn, switchgrass and miscanthus rhizosphere microbial communities from Kellogg Biological Station, Michigan, USA - KBS K5-50-2 metaG... | ecosystem: Host-associated > Plants > Roots >...
CGTTCACCGACCATTGGCTGTGCACCCGGTGCCGGGTCTTCGGGGTGACACAGTAGAACTGGTACCCCTTCTCCCACAAGGGATTCGCATGCCGCTTGATCTCCTGCCACGGCAGCTTGATGTTGCGCACCGTTTTATCGTCATGGTGCTGGGCCGTGATCGGAATGCCGTAGTCGTCCGGGCGGACGTATGGGTTGCTGGTCATAATGGCGTTCGGCAGGTACGGCGTCGCTTCCGGACCTTCCCGGTGCGAAATGAAGTTTTCCCCATACTCGATCGCCTCCGGCTCGATCCGATAGGTCTCATACCGACCGGACCTGGTCCACATGGGCTTCGACTCGTTCGTCTCTTCCCAGAAAGGATGACGCGGATAGGTGCGGCACATGACCATCCAGCCCTTTTCCGACTTCAGCATGACATCGGCGTTGTAGCCATAGAACGTACTGGACGCGTCGAGCATGCGCTGTGCGTAGACCTCAACGCGATTGGTGTACACGAACTTGAAGTAATCGCGCATCCGTTGGTCGCCGGTCATGTCCGCCAACTTGGCCGCGACGCCGGCGAAGGTATCGAGGTCGTTGCGGGTGTCGTACAACGGCCGGATCCCGCCTTTCCAGATCTGCACCCACGGATTGGAGACCGTCACCGTCATTTCCGGATAGGTGAATTCCATCCAGCTGTTGCAGGCGAAGGCGATATCGGCGTGGTTCACGTCCGAAGTCATCTCGATGTCCTGTGTCACGATCGTCTCGATGTTCGGATCGACGTTCCGCACCATGTCGTAGTGGTGCTTGGCGTTGTTGAGCACGTTGACGTTGGTCACCCAGCGAAACTTGCTCGGCGTCGGCATGTGGGTCTTGCCCGTGAACACCTTGCGGCCGTACTTCGGCGTATTGACGATCAGGGCCGTGTCGCCATGGTTCCAATAGCCGACCTCTTCCCCATAGTAATAGGACTTCGTCTTGATCTCCTTGCCGTGGGCGTTCGGATCCAGGTTGATGTTGAATGGATCCTCTCCCGTGTGCACGGCCAGCCCCCCCCCGGACCAGGGGGTGGCGGTCCAGGTGCCGGCCTTGTAGTTACCGGCCCAGGTATGCTGGCCGGTGCCGAACTTTCCGACGTTGCCGGTGACGATGAGCACCATCGCGGCGCCGCGGGCGTTGATGGTCTGATGGAAGTAGTGACAGGTGCCTTCGCCATTATGGATCGCAGCCGGCTTGATCGTGCCTGAATCCCGCGCCCAGCGGACCAGGAGGTCCTTCGGCGTACGGCAGATCTGATGACACGTATCCAGGTCGTAATCCTGGAAATGCACCAGGTACATCTGCCACACCGGTATCGCGTCGATTTCTCTTCCACTCAGGAGCTTCACCCGGTAGGTCCCCGTGAGGGCGGCGTCAATGCCGCTGGTCTGATAGTGCCAGCCGACCTGCTCGCGGTGGAGCGGGACCGCCTGCTTCTTGTTCAGATCCCAGACCATCATGCCGCCGAGCCGCTCGACTTGCTCCGGTTTCAAGGATTGCACCCGGCCCGAGTAGCTCTTGGAAAAGTCCGGGAACTTGTACCCGGCCACCACGTCGCGGGGATCCAGGTACTGCAAGGTATCCGTGCGGACAAGCACCGGTGAATCGGTGTGCCCCTTTAGGAAGTCCACATCATGCATGTTCTCATCGACGATGATTTTCAGGGCGCCTAAGAAAATCGCGCCATCGGACTGGGGCCGCAACGGCATCCAGTAGTCGGCCCGGTAGGCGGTGGGGTTATACTCCGGCGTGATGACCACGACCCGGGCACCCCGTTCGATGCATTCCAACTTCCAGTGGGCTTCCGGCATCTTGTTCTCGACGAAGTTCTTACCCCAGCTGGTGTTCAGCTTGGAGAAGCGCATGTCGGAGAGGTCGATGTCGGAGGTCTGAGCCCCGGACCACCAGGGGTGAGCGGGGTTCTGATCCCCGTGCCAGGTATAGTTCGACCAATAGCGGCCGCCCTGGGCCTGATCCGGGCTGACTTTGCGAATCCAGGTATCCAGCAATGCATTGATGCCGCCGTTCGCCCGGGTGTTGCCCATCTTGCCGATGATGCCGAGCACCGGCATCCCGGCGCGATGCTTGAAGCAGCGGACCCCTGCGCCTTTCATCATCTCGATCATTTCCGGCGCATAGCCCTGCTCCCGCAGGCGCCGCGCCCCCGCTTCGCCGCTGTACCGCGTGGCGATGATGATCATGGCCTTGGCGGCATAGGTGAAGGACGTGTCCCACGACACCCGCATCATGTCGTCTAAGAACCGGGCGTCGAACTTGTACTTGCGTTTGACATCCGGGGTCAGTTCCGGTGCCCCCGCGTCCATCCACTCTTTCCACCCCTTGCGCATCAAGGGCCCCTTCAACCGATAGGGCCCATACACGCGGCGATGGAAGGTATATCCCTTCAGGCACATGCGCGGGTTATGCGCGAAGGTCCCGCGGTTGCCGTAGAGGTCTTCATAGGTTTGGTGATCGTAGTTCTGCTCGACCCGCATGACAACGCCGTTGCGGACGAAGGCCCGGATGCGACAGGCGTGCGTGTCGTTCGGCGAACACACCCACGTAAACGAGGAATCGTACCGGTATTGATCGTGATAGACCCGTTCCCAGGACCGGTCCGGATACTCCCCCAGCGGATTGCCCACCTCGATGACCGGCTGGAGCGCGGTCAACGCCAGGACCTTATCGGCCACCGCCACCGCGGCGACTGTCCCCACGGAGACTTTTAAGAACTGCCTACGTGACAAAAACATGGGTCACACCTCCTGAAAAATTTGAAATAAATGCGATGAAACCTGTCCTCTCGAAGGCCAGTCTTTCGCGCCTCAGTCTCACCCCCTTTCCATTTACTCAGCCATGAATTCCGATTGGCATGCACATAAAAATAGACACAGGGGACAAGGCAACTACCGTGCCGTTTTGCCGGCATGCGTCTGCCACCGGTCCGTCGAGGGAAGTCACTGAAAGAACATGTAAATTATAAAAATGAGCGGATGGTGCGAATTCGGATGTCACAATCGCACCGTGATGGATCACGAATTCACGCGACGTTTCGCGATTAAATAAAAATGGGGAACTCGACGTGTTAGTTAGAGCAGGAGTGTCGCCAATTCCATCATCGATTGACGACACCTGTGCTCGAGATGGGAGGAACTCCCGCGATGGGCGAACCTTTTACGGCCTCACCACGGATGGCTGGGTCATATCAGGGACCTGAACCGTCGCTGCCACTGGCTCTTTCTTAGTTCCGAGCGAGGCCAACCAGAACACGAACAGGATACTGAACCAGAAGAACAGGACATTGAAAGAAATCATATTCGCCGCGAATCCAACCGTGTGGGTATAGGCCCAGGGGGAGTTGTCGCGCATGATCTCGTTCACATGCCAATACAGCCGGACGGAGGATCTAATATAGCCCATCAGCGCCATCATCCAGGTGAACTCGGTCGCGAGCATGATCAAGGCGTACTGGGAACGCGCCTCCATCTTGCCCCACTCCACCGCCCCACCCTGCTTCGCGCCTTTCAGCATGGCCAGATTCACGGCGGTCATCAGAAATAAACAGGACAGAGTGGTCGCCACTTGCGGAACAGAAAGACCAACGCGGACGTTGGCCGGAATGTAGTAGCCATATACGGCGAGCCAAATGATGTTGGCGTAGGCGAGGCTGAAGAACACCCCCATGAAGATATTCCCAAACTTTGCCCAGGAAACGGTCGGGATTTTATTGCCGCGTTGATACCAGATGAAACTGAGGATCGTCGTGACGATCATTACATTGATTCCGCCGTTCTTCGCGGACATGACGCCAAAGTTACCGACCACGGGATGCTGCTGCCCACCCACGGCTTTCAGTTCCGCAGGCGACATGACCATGGTATGCGGCGTGATGAAGACGAGAAAACCGACCGTCATGATGAACACCAAATATTTGACGTACCGCAGATAGTGTTCGGCGCCTCGCATCCGGCCCATGCATTGCCATAGATAATAGCTGGTGGTGAGAAACAGCGCACCGATCATAGTCGCTTGAATGATGAAGAGCCAGGCCAGCAGCCCTCCCATCAGTGTAATGCCCATCTGCTGTCGATAGGCATAGACCTCCCGCATGAGCCAATAGCCGGCGAACGGGAGGGGGATCAGAAACAGCACGGCGATGAACATGGCCACATAGCCCATCCAGTCGTAATGTGCCCGCTCGTCCTGCGTCTTGGCGGACAGGAACTGGTAGGCCGCATACGCGGCTACGACACTCCCGCCGAAGGCCATGTTGCCCAGGAGTCGATGCACGTTGAGCGGATTCCACAGCGCCGTATGGATGACATGCCAGATGTTGCCCAGGTAGCGGCCTTGCTCGTCGACTCCAGCGGGCGACATCATGAATGCAATCCAGGAGTTGGCAAGGAACATCAGCACGGTCCCGATGACGTTCAGCACCACGGACATGGTTAGGTGAATCCATTTCAGGAATCCTTCGCTCATCCTGTCCCAGCCATAGTAATAGACGTAGAGGGTTCCGCTCTCCGCCACAAACAGCAACGCATACACATGCATCACGGGGCGGAAAATGCTGGAGAGATAGCCGAAGAAAGCCGGATACAGCGTCAGGAATGTGAACAGCAGGATCCCGCCGAAGATCGCAGTCAGCGAGTAGGCCGTCAGGCTTATTTTGATGAAGTCATGGGCCAATCGGTCGTAGCGTTTGCCGAGCGCTCGATCCTTGGTGAGCATCCCGAGCAACTCGATGACCATGCAGAAAATCGGGACCGCCAGCACGAAGCTGCCATAGTACAAGTGCTGCTGGTTGACGAACCATATGAGGACACGACTCTCAAAATTGTAGCGCGGGTAATCTCGCAGATTGTCGCCGGTCCTGGGGGCCGGCTCCCCCGACACAATCCCTTCTGTCTTGTAATAGACGTCGCGTGCCTGCTCGACCTTTTGATCCGAACCCGTTGAGGGATCTTGAGAACCTTCAGACGTGGTGAGCCCGTCCGTCCCAGCGTTTGCTTCCAACAACCCGACCGGCCATGAAAAGATCGGAGGAAGATACAGGATTCCGAGTGACACGCCTATCAAGATCACCGCGATCAGGGGCCGTTTAACAAAACTCATCATCGTTTCCCTCCTTCGACTCTGCGATGAACATCCGTTTTCTCCTGAACTGCTGAAGGCGGCAGTACCCAAACGCTTGTCATCGCTAGAATCAGCGCACTCTGGAGTCCCATTGTCAGAAATATAGCCGGATGATCCATCATGATGCGTTCCCTCCTTCATTTGCCTAGGGCGAGGAACAATTCTTACAACGGAGACAGCAACTCTTTTGCCATCTTGGTCGATACGGGGGATGCTCAGGAAGAGTGGGATTTTTCAGTGGGAAATGACCACATAGGGGGAGGGACGTCTCGCAGAATAGCGGTGGTAACCGTGACCAGCCGCGGCATACCGTGAGGGAGCACGGTACATTGAGCGTGCGAGGATCAGATCGAATGACAAAAGCGGGGAAGCCTGTTGGCTTCCCCGCTTTTTGGACTGGCACGAGCGATTGCCCTGACTATTTCAAATCCGATACTGCCGACAGGCCGAGAGCGGACGGCACAGATTGGGCTTGCTTGCGACCAAAAGCTGTTTCCGCCAGCGGGAGAATCCGCTGATCGCCTGCCGGCAAGACACGTAAATATCCCCACTGCCCTGATTGCGAGTAGGGCAACCGCTGATTGCCCCACACATAGTCGCCCGCCATTCGGTAGGCACCCCCTGCCGCAGGAAGAAAGGCATCGATGGTTTCAGACCCCGAAAACTCGACCACGCTGATGCGATCGGCTCCCCGCATGAACGGCTCGATCGGCCACTCATGTTGCTCGACACTGAACATCTGGTTCTGTTCATTGCTTGCCCCGAACACATGTATGCGCACCGGATCGCCGGCGTGGGCCTCGATCAGCGGGGTCACTGGATCGTCGGGTTGATCTGCCACGCAGGGTTGGAAAATTTTCCCCAATGTGCAGCCGATTTGCTCCCGATACTTATAGGGCTCCGACCGATAGTTCACCCCTGTCAGTCCCGCCACGTTCTGGATGTACGGCATGAAGCTGGTTCCGATGATATTGTCTTCGTCCTGGAAGAACAGGGCGACGTCGCGGTAGTTCTCCCGCGCCTCGTTCCCTGGGATCGTCTTATCGATGATGACATCCGCCACCCAGCTATTTTTGGTCGAAAGGTCTGTGGCAGTTTTCGGATCCCGATAGTGGGCGCCTTTCGGACCGATGATGACTGCCCCGAACAAACCGTTGCGCGGATTGGTCATGACATTGCCCCAATCCCACACCAGCGAGGCGATTTCACCTAGAAAGGGGTCGGCGTAATAGGTGTAGGTGCGACTCTCTCCTGGAGCAATCGTCTGATCCCCTGAGTTCTTGCCGACATTGGCTCCTAATGAGTCCTTTGGATCGAACGCGAGGGAAATCGCCGAGAAGGAGGCTCGACTCTCTTTCATGTGGTTCTTCAAATTGATTTTGAGGCAGTCCCCCACGTTGCCACGAAGGGTCAACGGCATCGGCTGGAATCCCGTGCCGACTTTGGAAACTTCGTCCTCCAAGACATAAATCTTTGCATTGGGATTGCTGAGCTGGATTTTCCGCTCAAAGTCCACCTCGACCGAATCGGGGGCCTTTGGATTGAACTTCATCGTCGGATAATCGATCGCCACCACGTTGAATGTCTTCACCGGTGCATCCACAGGGCACACGGGCCGCGGCGCGGGCATCTCGTTTCGTCGCGAGTAGCCGGCCGGCAGCTTCTGCAGATCGGCTGTCTCCTTGTCCAATACCCGCAGAATGCCCCACGCTCCTTCCGAAAATTTCGAGGAACGTCCATTGAAGTGGATGTAGTCGCCCGATTGGAGCCGGGGTCCACCCGCCTGCGGGACTACCAAATCGTACCGCTCGGCGATTCCAATATGGATCGAGTTCTTCCGATTGGCGTCCCCCGCATACCGTTCGGTCAGGAATGTATGCCCCGATACAGTCCAAACCATCGTCTCGTTCGCCATGGTCTGGAGAAGCCGAAAGACCATGGTGTCGCCGACGTAGGCCCGGAGCATCGGCGTATAGGGATCCCCATGCACCAGGCTGCTGAATAGCTGCGAATGATCCCCATTGGCTTTGAGCCGGCCTGCAATTGGTTCGGCCCTGAAATTGAGGCCGCTTCCAGTCGTGTGGCTCCCTCCATTCAAGAATGGCATCGGTGTCATGGGAATGACATCCGGCATGATGAATGAGATCGTCTTGCCTGCCTCAAGGGCGACCTCTATCGGCTGTCCAGGCGGATTTCCTTCGGTCACGATGTTGACGGTATGCGGCACGCTGTCATGAACCTGCACCATCAGTTCCCGGAAGCTGCCGTTCACCCCATAGCCGACAGGTTCGACTGTTCTGATGTCGGCGATTGGACCGCTTCGAATTTCCTTGCCCGTCTTGGGGTCATGATAGGTAGACCCCACCGGTTCCGCGATGAAGGTCCCGAAGCCTCCGTGTCCCCAGGTCACCCGCCCCAGCGCATGATCGTGCCAGAAGACTGTGCCGACGTCTGCGTCCACCCAGAACCGTTGCCGCACAAATTCCACGGTCACGATGTCGTTCTTAGGGTGATCGTGGGTAAGTGGCCGATACAGTGTGATCGTACTGTCTTTGATCGACTTGACCCGCCCGATCTCATTCCCACCGACATTGTCTGCCCCGATCAGCAGCTCGACGTTGGGATGATACAGCCCGGCATTCTTCAGCGTAATCGTGCGGTCGCCCTTCTTCGCCGGTTTGGCGAAGATCGTATTCATCGGCAGCGGCAACCCCTTATTGACTTTTTTCTCCAACATGGTGAACGGCCGTACCGACTGTTCATAGGAGAAGCCGGTAATGACTCCGTCCGACGACTGATTGTCGAATTGCAGGAAATGCCAGTGGGTGTTGACTTTGGATGCATGGAAATTCGTGAAATCATCATCTTCCCACTCGCTGGTCAGCATCCAGTCCACGCAATCGTAGATGTTGGCGCGGACCACGAGGGGATACTTCTGATCGCTTTTCCGGACGGCCGCCTCTTCCTCATGCAGCACATAGATCAATCCACCCTTATCGATGATTGCAGGCTCATCGCCCTGTTTGTGAGCCAACGTCATCGGCGTCTGAATAAAATGTACATTGAAGGATTTTCGCCCGGCGTTTTCAGGGCAGAGACTCCAGCGCCCGTTCTCGCCCGGCTTTGCCGGATACGAGCTGGGTTCGCCGTCTTGGTCAAGATGAATCATCTCCAGCCAAGGAGACGGATTGTGGTTCAAGGAGAACGGAGGCCGCCGGCCGAAATGCGGACGGAGATGCGGCCATGCGACTTTTCCCGTCGCCGTCTCGAAGAGAATCGGCTGGCGCTCACCCGGCGTGCGGGATAGATACCGCGGATTTGCCACCGTATTCTCACGCTCACTCATGGCGCGGGTGCCCTGCCAGGTCCAGTCCAGAACCGTCGAATCATAAGCGGCCGTTTGTTTCATCTCATCATCCGTGTGGCCGGGTCTCCCTTGCGGCGGGAGCTGCATCGCGATCCAATCCTTCACGCTCACACGCGGAGGAGTCGCCTCCCAGTCCGTCTTGCCCTTTTCCAGAATCACGAATTGTTTTCCAAACCAATCGACGGTCCGGCCGGCCAATTGATCGGAACTCACACCGGCTTGGATACGGCCTTTGCGATCCGGTAGCTCTCTGAGATCGGGCATGACATCGTTGTGGGCGCCTTCCTGTTGCAATGTGTTGTAGACCCGCCAGTAGCCCCACATCCCGGCAATGTAATGATGCGCGACATGGCAATGGAAGAGAAAGTCGCCTGCGAGTTGTTGGCACAAGCCTGAGCCACACTCGGTTTCCAAATCCATCGTTTCCGAGGGACCGATCACCTCCACGTCGACACGATCGGATTTCGCACGAATGACGGGATATTTTACCGGTCCATTTTTCGCCGCGTGCCACATCGGCATTTCATCGATGGCGCGCGGGCTGCGTGGCCAACGGATCGACCCGCCATGCGGATGGTGCGAGTGAAATACTTCGGAACCGCCATGGACCAGGCGAAACTTGGCCGGATCTCCCAAATAGCTCCGTGGCACCGTGGTTGCCGGATCGCCGAATGTGTAGGCGCTATAAGACTGCGACTCGTCTTCGAAGCCGAAATACTCATGCTGAGCCTGCATGTTATCCAGGCCAAACGGCTCACTCCGGTAATTCAGCGCGCGGGCAACCGGTCGGTACACGTCGGTGAGCGGGTCACGTTGCGGGAGAAAGTCGCCCTTTTTATTCAATGGTCTGAAGGCCTCGTCTCCCACCTCGTGATACATAATGACGAACTCGCGAAAGTCCGGTCCCGTCCCGTTCTTGATGATGGCCTGCCACCCGCTCTTCATCGGGGTTGGGTCACCGCTTCCCAGCGGGTCGAGGTACTCCGAGCCTCTGGGCTCCACCACGAACGTTCCGAACAAACCCATCACCGTCAATTCGCGATCATTGCTGGAACTGTGAAACTGCCGGCCACCCTCCTGCGTGGCGGGATGGATGTACCATTCCATTTCAACTTGTTTGCCCTGCGGCACGATCGCATCCCCGTTCGTGGTGGTGGCCGGCTGGCCTGTCGCGGCAACCACCATGCTGGAACCGTGAATATTCAGGCTCACTTCTTCGCCACCATCCAACTGGTTCTGTAACACGATCTTGACACAGTCGCCCTGGTTCCCGCGGATGACCAGCGGCTGAATCCACTGGTTTTGCAGACCATTCGCGACTGCGCCGGGATCGTATCCTTCCTTATCGCGAGCCTCACGGTTCTTTACCTCTTCTTCCCGCACCTTCACGACATTTTCGGCCAGTGCATACATATAACCAGGATAGAAATCGAGCCACCGATTCAACGAGATCTCCACATTGATCGCGGACACCTCATACCGCTTCACGGGCGCGCTTGCAGGACAGCGCCCGCCCAAGTTCGGCAGTGGATCGCCGGGCTGCGACATGAGCAGGACATCTTGCCCCCCGGCGCCGTACTGATGCATCATGTTCACATCGTTATACGACCCCCCGGTCCGCTGGGCTTCCGCATCCTTCTGCATTTGCTCCATGACACGCTGATGTTGACGCTCCATCATCGCGGTCCGTTCGGGATGGCCCTCCATCACATCTTCGACAATGGTTTGGCCCTTCAGCTGTTCGCTCCATGCAGGACTTGCTGGAGGCCCGGCGGAATGATCATGGCCCGATGAAGATCCGGCCTGGCTCACGGTGACCATGGAACACACAACCGACATCATCCCAACGATGATAACCAACACTGGTGTGAACAAATGATGCCGTTGTCTTGACATGCCCTCGTCGACCCTGATCGTCATATGCAGTCTCCCAGTAAAAATCTCCCGTTCCTCTGATGCTTGTGATCTTTTGCTCTGGCTCATGAATGCATATCGACCTCAGCAACATCAGTGCCGCTGAGGATCTTTACGGGAACTCGCCAGCAAAATATTGAAATTACAAAACTCTTCGGATGAAACAGCAGTGAGAGAAGCAACCTGGGGAAGAAGTTGACCACCGCGAAAATTCGTGGTCTACCGTGAAGGATCGCGGTGCAGCGGCTGGGGTCGCATGTGACAAGTAAGAACAGTATATGAATGGCGGACAGCCTGTCTGACGAGAGACAGTTTGTCCTGCTGTTACCAGAGATTTTCAATCCACTCACGACAGCGCTTCCGCTTAATATCCCGATGTAGCGCCTACTTTACTCATAAGAGGTCGTTTCGAAATTCTACTCGTAGTATGCGGGTCTATGTTTTGCACCGCGATCTCACCATTCAAATTGCTTTCTTGTCATTCATTGGCAGGGGGATGAGCATGCAACCAAAACGGCCGCAAAAAATCGATGCCGATGACCAGATCCGCGACTATTACGAACATGGCTCACCGTCCGAAAGCGAAGCATTTCCTGAACCAATGGAATCCATACCTACTGCAGCTCAGCGTGCCGGAAAACTTCACTGGCCGGATGAAAGCATCGCCCGACTTAGCGGCGGGGATCCTGACGCGTCGCCTCAAGGCATTGATGGTGGGACTGAAACACCGGGGGGATCCAACCCCACACCAGATCAGGATCTAGATGAGATCGGCCGGGCAGTAGGCGTGACTTATCAGGACAATGAACCATTGATGTTTGAGGACAAGTATGCGGCTCGCGATGAGTCGCGGTGGGAGTTGAATCCGGCTTCATCGGAAGATTATCAGGAACGTCAGGAATCGAACGCGAAACCAGTCAGGCCCCGCTCATCATCGCGCAAACAAGGAAACGAGCGGAAGCCCCCTCACTCGGTTCGCAAAACCCACTCGCCTCGAAACAAATCAGGAAGTTAGACATGACCGACTAAACCCAAAGCGACGGACAAGCAGATCGAACTTCTTGCCCATGACGGACAGAAGGCTTTTCAGGCGGTCATTGCCACAGTGGAAGACGCAATGGTATAGACCGTACATGAAAGGGGATCATCACAAAGCCAAAGCGTTTGGCGAATTGGGGACCGGAGGGAACGAACGCTAATACGGGGCATCTCGCGACTGACCGGTGCCCATTCGTCATGTTCACTCTTCCATTCAGCGCATATGAGAAGGCAAAAGCGCAAACCCTCCCTCACCCCTCATAAAAAGCCGCCAAGGAAGAAACGAATCTCGATCATCCTTCATCCAACTATTGTTGGGTCGCTCGATGAACGCGGATCCCGCCGTAGCGAACAAATCACGCAGGACCTTACACGGTACTACAGCCTGTTGGCTGAGGCGCGGCTTGCGCTTCAAGCCAGGTTCTCCGCCGCAAAACTCTCGCTCATTCTCGATGCCTGTAACGGATGGACAATGAAAGCCGATGCCCCGACTCAACTCTGGATTAAGGTCGCCGACGGCATTCGACTCATGGGCCTGGAAACTAAATGGGCTGTGGCCGATCCAGCAGGATTGATCAAGCGCCTCCAAGAGCTTTCCTCGATCGAATCGATTGCACTGGCTGATGCTGTCGAGCGATTTTGGCAAGCCGTAGGAAAGGGCGATCAGGGTAGGGATCCAGCTCGGTTATTGGAGTGAAGACCGTCTGTATCACAGACGGAACGCATCCGCTTCAGCAGAGTTGAATGGCCTACAAGTCAGGGCGCCCATGTCATGCTATGAGGGCATCGGGAGATGGCACCAACCCTACGAACGTGTGATCGTGCCCACACCCACCGCTGCTTTTTCGCCTTGCGATAGAAGTCCGATTGAATTGGTGAGCAGGATCGAATTCGGAATCAAATATACTTTTCCGTTGTTTTCCAAGCGCGTATACCGCAAATCGATTTCGGTCACCAATCCCTCCATTCCGGCCACACTGATCTGATCATTTAAGTTGAACGGACGATATAAGAGAATGAGAAGGCCGGACACCAGGTTCGCCAAGATGTCCTTTAATCCGAATCCTAAGGCAAAACCCGTGAGTCCCAATCCTGCGACGAGCGCGGACACATTGATGCCTATCGTGCCTAACGCAGTGATGCCACCGAACAGCAATATTGCAAGGGAAATTGTGCGCCCTACGACTTGTAAGACATATCTGGTATTAAAGTCCGTGGTCCGACCGATCCGGAGAAAAATATTTCTGACGAGGATACTCCCCACCCAGAAACCAAAAAACACCAATAGCCCGACGGCCGCCTTCGGCAACCAGAGGACCAGTTCGCCTATGAGTACTTGTAACGATTGATCGAAAGTGTTCATACGACAGAGGCATCCGTCCGGAACGGAGAAATACTACTCGTGAGGCATCGAGCGAAGCTGTTCAATACGATGCCGGGATTAATGCGATCACACTCGTTGAAAACGAGACGCATTGGACCAGAATTGCAGACCGTTCCGACCCCCGCAAACCCGACACCCTCATCATAAGAGTGTTAACTCTTGGATTGGCCCGGCAAATACCCCAGATCCTTACTCTGATCGCCAGTTCATGCGGGAGGGTCCAAGGGTCCTGCCCATTCGCCGTCAATGCGCTCGACTGCCCCACTGTGGTCAAAATTCGCATCATCGATTGCGAGCGAATCATCATCCATCTCAACCTCCACAATGCATTTCGTCATGCCAGGGGACCGACGAAACCAATATAAGCCGGGAACCACGGGCTTTTTAGTCGTCCAACCAGCATGGCAGGTGATCTCCAGGGACGTCGCGGGTTTTCCTCCTGAATCAGGGTTCGTATAGGTCTTGTTTCTCATTGATGATCAAGCCATTTTTTCTCGGCTCACCTCCGTGACCCCACCATTTTGAAGAAGGGTCCCTCTCTTGTGCCGCCTGCTCCTGACGGGTGGCTGCGAACTCCTCGATCATTTTCAGATTAAAAGCGGGAATGTCATCAGGCCTACGACTTGAGACTAAACCTTAGTCTGCCACGACTTCCTGGTCAACCCATAATGCTCCTGCATTCTTTAAGTCTGTTTGAAACGAAGGATAAGATGTCATGTGTATACCACGGACTATATCTGCATCGATGAGGATCCATGAACCGTGACAAATAACTGCAATGGGCTTCCGCGCATGAAAGAATGCCTTCGCAAATGAGACCGCTTTGGGGTTTACTCGAAGATAGTCCGCATTTATGACGCCGCCCGGCAAGAGCAGCGCGTCAAACTGCCCTGCCTCAGCCCTATCGAGCGGAACATCGATGGGTATTGCCTCACCCCTCTCCCCATGGTTCCAGCCTTTCACTGACTTCGAGGCCGGGGGATAACACTTGCCTTGGCCCCGGCCTTCTGCAAAGCGAGCCTGGGCGCCAAGAGTTCAACTTGCTCAAATCCGTCAGCGACCAGGATCGCGACCTTCGTGTCTTTTAATTTGCGTGCCGTCTTGTTTTCCCTTCCTTTTCCCTGACAACCCACTAAACGACGTGACCATTAGCGTCATCCGACCTGTCAGCAACTGGGGAAGAAATATGGCGAATTCAGTGCATGCCGCATGTTTTTTCATCGGCTTTATTCATATTTGATCCCTGCACATGCAATCTACCTCCATTTTTTAAGGCAGCTTCGCCGCCAAAACTTGCTCCGCCAATAAATACCGATGCGACTCCTGAATCATGCCTCGTCGTTGATCCCATACTTCATCCTCCCTTTGTTCAAGCATCGAGGTCATCACACCGAGAGCCATAAATACATCGTTACGCGTTACGATACCACCTGCATCCATCTCGCCAACTCGGAGAAGCCCTAGCATGAGGGTTTGCAATCAATTAACGTACCGGGGACGAGCCGAGAGAATACTCTCTTATTACGCATTCATTCGATGACCCGCATGGCATGACGGAACATGAACGACTGTTTACAGGAAGCTCGGGTACAGCGAGATGAAAGAGAGGGATGCCGGAGTCTAATGAGTGGTACTGAGGTCTCAGTAGGAAGGCAGTCGGCGCTCAGTCAGTTCACCCTGCACGGCTGGTTTAGGTAAGACCATCAGGCTTGATGCTGTCAGTTGAGCCACAGAACCGTCCATTCCCTCGGAATACCCCAATTCCACTTCGGCCGGAATCTGATTTTGACGATCGACTATGACACGAAACAAACGCGATTTCGCTCCGATGCTGCTATTGTCGAAAATCACGGAATCCCTGATGTGTGCCCCTGCTTCAATCCGCACATTTCGACCAATGACACATCGGCGAACATCCGCTTCGATGAGCTGGCTCCCCTCCCCGATGATTGCATTGTCCACATAACAATTAACCAGGCTGGCCGGAGGTCCGCTGGATGGTTCGCTTCGAATCGGCCATTCCCTATTCCGTAAGTCGCAGAGCGGGGCGGTTCCGAGCAAGTCCATATTGGCCTGCCAGTATGCTTGTAACGTGCCCACATCACGCCAGTACGCTGGTTCTTCATAATACTCGACACCGGGTATCTCATTATCATGGAAATTATACGCCATGACGCGATCCGTTTTGAGGAGTCGCGGCAAGATATCCCGACCGAAGTCGTGCGAGCCGTCCCGCCTTGCGTCTTCCTCTAACGCTTTGACTAGCACTTCGGTCCTGAACAGATAATTCCCCATGGATGAAAGAGCCCGCTCAGGATCGGACGGAATGACCTTGGGCATGGATGGCTTTTCATCGAATCCGATGATTCGATTATTCCGATCGGCTTCCACAATCCCAAACAATCGGGCGGATGAGACATCGACTGGCAGGGTAGCCACGGAGACATCCGCTCCACGTTCATGGTGGAATTGAAGCATTTGACGGATGTCCATGCGATAGATATGGTCTGCACCGAACACGGCCACGACGTCGGGATGAAAATCCTGGATGAGATTGAGATTATGATAGACCGCATCCGCCGTCCCTTCATACCATCCGCCACGCGCCTTCATCTGTGGAGGAACTATGGTGACAAACTGCCGGTCTCCATCGCCGATCCGCCAAGCGCGCCGCAGATGCTCAATTAATGATTGCGAACGGTATTGGACCATCACGTGCATAGCCAAGATGCCCGAGTTGTAAAAATTGCTCAAGACGAAGTCAACGATGCGGTAGGTGCCTCCAAAAGGAACAGCCGGCTTGCTGCGGACCTCGGTCAGAGGTCTGAGACGTTCGCCTTTTCCCCCTGCCAGAATTAAAGCAAGTACTCTGAGCTGATGTGCTTGTTCAAGTTTTGCAGTGGGCATCGTCTCTTCAATGCTCCGATTTGACCTCTCGATGACGAATCCTTTGAATCCAAGGACCCCCTTCAGCGCCTCTCATTTCGACTCCCTGCCCTCGCTCATGGCATTGATATTTTTTTGATTCGATCGTTTCTATAGCCTATAGGGATAGACTCCTCGACCATACTGGCAAAATCCCTAGAAAAAGGAATGCGATTGGAAGACGAAACCAGGTCAGCGGCCTCGCGGATCCTCTGAGGTGAATTTTCTCACACGTAAAAATTCATAGCAGCGAGATCTATTTCCCTCCTTCATGCATTCGAACGAATCGCCCATCCCTATCGTCTGGGAGCACCACGATAGGAGCCTGGACACTTGACTGCCTAAACCTATGTCCTAGGGGTTCTCCGAGTTCGCTAGAGGGACGGACGTGATATTGTATCCCACGCTGACCACATTCATACCTGATGAGATCGAACGAGTGCGTTGTCTGGTGAACGTGTCGTGTTGGATCGCCGCAACAGGAAGTTGCTTGGGTTCACACATCGATGGGTAAGACCTCTTCATAATTAGACTGGCCTCTTGATTTACAAAATTAGATGAATGTGACGCCATGAAGAGTGCTTTGGCTGCTTTCATGATCTTCGTGATCCTTTTGCCCGTCACCTGTGAGGCCGATGCCCTCGACATCCTTGGGACGCTTCAATGGCAGAAGGAACAGCAGATTCCGATCCTCGGTGTCACCTGGGAAGCCGGTAAAGAGATCGGCACTATCGCCCACCTGATCGTGACCTTTGCGCAACGCGAAGACTCGTCTGGTCTCGCCGTCCTGTTCCCTATCGCGAGAGGAAGACTCTCTCCCATGGCTGAGACCTCCATCCAGCAAGCGATCTATAGAGCGGCGAGAGTCGCAGAGCTTTCAACTGATTCCTGGAGTGTGATGGTGTCGGTGTGGGAGCCCGGCCTGACTATACACGGGTCCAGTTTATCCGCGATGGTGAGCATGACGGTCATTGCACTTGCTAAAGGTCATTCCATCCTTCCCGATAGAGTGATAACGGGCACCATATCCCCTGATGGCTATATTCATATGGTCGGAGGAATTCCATTGAAGCTCGAAGCTGCGCAGCATGCGCATTACAAGCGGGTGCTCGTGCCGGAGGAGGTCAGCATCACTGACGGAGACTGGCACACACCGTTCTTGATGCAGGTGAGTCCAGTGGCCTCATTGCAGCAGGCCTATTTAGGCCTGACCGGACTTCCACTTTTCCCATAGCATTATTGCTGTATAGGCCATTTGTCGAGTGCGACGACATCTTCGGGGAATCCATTCTGCGTAACCGCTTCACTCGCATCACACAATTCAAGAAATCGCTCAAGCGAGCGTGAAGAGGAGTCGCGCCCACTGCCGCGCTATCTTCCATCCTGGCCCCTTGGTTGCAATCTCGAACTCCGCCAATCGTGGTCGAAGTAGGAAGCTTTGTCGGAGGTTTTTTGGCAGCGGGATGCCGGCGTGGATGGTCCATGCCGGGGATCGATCATGGGAAACAAGCCACGGAGTTCTGCCGTATTCAGCAGCTTCCAGTTTTTTGTGGGACCCCTAGGTGATGCCCCTCTCAATTCAGATTCTATTGACGCTGTCGTGATTTGGAATACGTTCGACCAAATATCCGACCCCGATGCCCTCCTTGCGATAGCACGGAGAGTTTTGAATTCGCTATTTGGATTGCTCACATTCGTGTATTCGCGCTTAGTGGTGGTGTCATCGTGGGTATGATTGACATCATTGAGCGCTACCAAGGGAAACAGGTCCAGTGGAAGTATTACGGCATTATTATTGGACTAAGCGTAATGCTCGGAGTCTGGACGGAATGGCGAATTGCGTATACGACCATAAAAGGTCTTGAAGCTGAAAAATCAAGACTGGAGATGGACAACAAGACTTTGGCTAGCGAGAAAAACTCGCTGACCGCAAAGGAATACTCTCCTAGAGAAATCATTGAACGATCTACATGGGCAGGTGAGCAGTGCGAAAGGTGAACAAGACAGGCAAGCGGAGGCGCTTGCTAGGATAATTGCGAGAAAGTGTTTTAATAATCCGCTGCGCTTTAATCAGCAACGCGTGAAATCATCAGAGAAGTCAGCATCCATGCTCTTTAGCAAGCGAGTAGAAATTTGGCTCAAGAAGGGGGAGGGAGGAATATTTAAGGTTTACACTGATAGGCAGATTAATGGAACAGCAAAACCGGAAGGGTTGGTTGATCCTACGACTATTGAACGTTCATACGTAGAATACAGATTAAAATCTAGTGTCCCGCCGAAAAACCCGTTGACGCTTACCATTTTTAATGGGGAGCCCTTTGAGATCCTGTGCATAGATGAAGTGCCGAATCGCTTCTCTAAATGAACGTCATTTCTTGCGTTTCTTCGGTTTGACAGTGGCCCTCTTCTTTTTGGGCGTTGCACTAGCAGGAGCCGCACGAATGATGCCCTTCATCGCCTCTTCAAAACTCAGCGGAGGGAGCGAAACCGGCTTCGCTTCGCGTCCGTCTTACTTCACCGACTGCCCCGGCACCGTCCCAATAGTTTGTCTTGATGATGAAATGGCTCATGCGATCACTCCCGCTTAGGCGCGGGCTCTTTATATTCATAACGAGAGAGGTAGATTTGGAAACAGATATGTGCGCCATAAGCCAAGATGGCTCCTCCGTACCACCACCACTCCATATGGAAGTGGTAGAGGAGGATCCAGGCAATATATAGAGTCATATGTCTTCCCCCGGGTGATAGCCCCTCTTTAGGTAGTGGAGCGAAGTGCCTTGCGGGTTGTAGCGGGAAACCATGACCTTACTTCCCTTTCGGCAAGAGGCCCTTCTTTTCAAGCTCTTCGAGGTGTGCTCGTGAGAGATCAATAAGTACCTGCTTGACCGACTTCCGCTCGACCGCAGCAGCGACCTTCATTCTATGCATTAAGTCGCGGGGAATATCGCGAAAGACCCAGGAGCCTGCTTTTTCATCCGGAGGTTTACTCTTTGACATGGGCGGATCGTAGCATGAACCCTTAAATCAGGTAAATGACAGTTGACATGCCATGCTGTTACTTGCTAGCATGCAGTTGTCGAAAGGATGATCTGTGCAGATGGTGAGAATCATGATTCAAGTTCCACGACCTCTGAAGGCCAAACTCGACTCGCTGCGCAAACAGGGCACCACGCCCAGCGGCTACATTCGAGCCTTACTAGAGCGTGATCTGGGGCACGTGCGCAAACCGCGATAAGGGAGCGTCCATGTATATCAGTCCCGAGTCAGGCATGACGTGGGAGCAAATTGCCGCGATCGCCTGACGTGAGTCGTCGCCTGAGGCCCAGGCGACATACCAACAGGTGATGGCCGCCACGGGCCAGACGTGGGAGGAGCTGTGCCGCGAGGCACAGGCAGGCTTTCTCGCGCGATTCGCTGAGGCGCAAGAGAATCCCGAATGCCCATTCGCGCGGTACCTCGTGTTTCGCGAGTTTCCATATGGGCAAGATCCCTTATTGGAGAAGGAAGCCTGGGCGTCATTGAGGAGGTATCTATGGCTGGCTCACCCATGACCGTGGCGGAACTCATCAACAGCTATCGACTCACGAACACGACCGAGCGACGGCGGGAAGATCCTCGCCATGCGAAATGGTGGGTAGACCATCTCGGGACGCTACCCGTGTCGGACTTGACGCAGGAGCGCATCCTTCAGGCGCTGGAGCACGTCCGGGCCGAAGGGCGTCTCGGCACGCGTGCGGGGTCCACCGTGGCCTTCTATCTCCGCTTTTTCCGTCGCGTGACGGCCTGGGGGGTCTCTGTCACGATGCTCCCCGCTGACCCCTGCGCCGGGATTCCACTCCCCAAAGAACCGACGCCCCTCATGCGCGTGTTGACCGAAGAGGAGGAAGCGCAATTGTGTCAGGCGTTAGGCCGTCCCTATAGCCTGTGGGTGCGCTTTCGATCCTCACCAGACTGGAACAGTCCGAACAATTCACGCTCCTCTGGCGATCCGTCCAGCTGGAGCGCGGCCTCATGTTAGTGCCTCAAGGGACGACGGGGGTCATGATGGAACTGTCCCTGCCTCCCGATGCCGTCTCGATCCTGCGTCTGCTCCGCCAAGACTATCCAACTTCCATCTGGGTCTTTCCTGATCCCCATCACATCACCCAGCCCGCGAATCCTCACACCTTTATGATTCCAGGTGGATGCGCACGATTCAACGTCTCGGCCTCCCGTGTGTCGCATGGAAGGATCTACGGCATACGTGCGGGGTGCGACTGGCGAAGCGGGGCGTCCCGATTGAGGAGATTGCGAGCTTTCTCCGTCAACGGGAACTGCGGCGCGCCTATTACTATCGCGCATGGCTACCCGGGACGGCACCCAAGAGAAACCCGCCGAAGTCTCCGCGTGCGCCGGTGTTCACCGACCTTACCGACGAGGATCTGCACTCGCTCATGGCCAGAGAGGCGACCGACCCTTCCCTAACCATTGGGGAATTGTGCCGACTCTATGCCGTCCATTATTTGAAGCAGCGGCCGTCACGGGTCCAGTTCGAACGGATTTACAAGAACCTCTTTTTCCAGTGGGAGGCCCGCCCGCTCGCGGGCCTCTCCCGGAAAGAAGTGCGGCTGTGGTACATGGGACTGTCTCATACCCCTGGGCATGCCAACAAAGCCCTGACCTTCCTGCAGCGTGTCTACAATGTGGCCATCTATCATTTAGAGGTCTATGACGGTCTCAATCCCGCGATCAAAATGCCCCGGTATCCCTCAACACGGCGAGAGCGCTTTCTCTCCGACGAAGAGGCACAGTGGTTTATGGATGGCCTCTCGCATTTACCACCGAAGCCAGGCGCGTACTTCCTGACTTTGTTGCTGACGGGCGCACGGCTGTCTGAGGCGCGATGCATGCGCTGGACGGATGTGGCATGGTCCACGCGTCTATGGAATAAGCCTCGGACTAAAAATGGCTCCTCGCAATTTATCCCGCTGCCGGTGCAAGTGGTGGAGGCCTTGGCCCGGCTCCCGCGCACCTCGGAATGGGTGTTCCCCGGTAACAAGGGGCAGCCGTGGTCGAGGGGCAGCGTGCAGAAGGCCTGGTACACAATTCGGCGACGCTGGAACCTTCAGGACGTAACCATCCATGACCTGCGGCGCACCTGTGCGAGCCACTTGGCGGTTTCAGATGAAAACCTCCCGACGATTCAAAATGTGCTGAACCACAAGAGCCTGGCCCATACCCTCATCTATGCGCGACAGAATACCAAAGCCGTCGACCGTGCGTTGCAAACGCAAGCCGATCGCTTGTGCAGCCTGGTGCAAGGCGCGGTGATACTTCCGGCGCTGACGCAAGACCTCATACCTGCCGGGATAGGGGGGGGTGAAGCAAATGATCTGTAGGCGAGAGCCGACAGAATGACGAAGCTAAACCGGCCTCACTATACTCAGGAGCTCAATGCCACTGTACTCGATGAGGGCTCGCTCGTCAGTCGTGAGCGTGTCCCCGCGTGCCAACAGGAAGTGGATCTCTTCGCATGCACGGACGAAATTCGTGGCCTCTTTACCAATAGGAAGCATCGGGACTTCTCCTTAACGAACAGGGAGACAAGGAATGCGGGTGGGAATACATAGCCTAACAGGGGGCCATGAGGAGAGATATCCGGAGTACTGACTAAGGACATGCTTATTAGATCTCAGCTTGATGACAACACTCTTGGGCACATCTGCGGCGTGCAGTTGGCGTTGACGCAAGACCCTACACCCACCCCAATAGGAGGAACCAACCCATGGGCATGATCTACAAGCGAGGCGAGGTGTTTTGGATCAAATACTATAGCGGCGGGAAGCCGATTCGGGAAAGCACCGGCACAACGAAAAAGAAACAGGCCCAGGACATTTTGAAGACACGGGAGGGGCGTAGCGCGGCAGACCTTCAACCGCTCGCCCGCATGGATCGCATCACCTATGACGATCTGGCCCGCGATCTGCGCCTCCACTATGAGACGACCGGCACGCGCGGCCTGAAGGAAGCGGACACCCGATTCAAGGCCCTCCAACCGTTTTTCGCGGGAAGGCGGGTCGCGAATATCAAGGGAGCATTGGCGGAGGAATATGTCCAGCACCGTTTACAGACTGGCGTGACCCCTGCCACGGTCTACCGGGAACTTGCCACGCTCATTCGTATGCTGAGACTGGGCTATGAGCGTGAAAAGGTCGCCAAACTGCCCATGATCCACAAGCTGACCGAAGCCCCGCCACGATCGGGATTTTTTGAGCGACCTGACTTTGAGGCGGTGCGCCGCACGCTTCGACCGGATCTCCAATGTGCGGTCACGATCGCATTTTCGTACGGGTGGCGCATGCAATCAGAAGTCTTGACCTTGGGGCTCAGTCAGATCGATCTCAGCGCGGGCACGATGCGGATCAATCCAGGCGGCAACAAAACCGGCGAAGGTCGCCTCGTCTACCTCTCCTGCGAAATCAAGAAGATGCTAGAAGAGCAGATCGAACGGGTCTGGACCGTACCCAGAACCCTCGGGCGAGTGATTCCCTACTTATTCCCTCACCTCCCGAAGGGTCGTTTCCAAGGGGAGCGCATTCGGGACTTTCGGAAGAGTTGGGTGAGCGCGTGCAACGCGGCAGGACTGTCCGGGATGCTCAAACATGATCTGCGTCGGACGGCGGCGAGAAACCTCTTTCGCTCAGGCGTCCCGGAGGTCGTGTCCATGCGCATCACCGGACACAAAACACGGTCCGTCTTGGACCGCTATAACATTGTGAGCCCCGCCGACCTTCAAGACGCGGCGCGTAAAATGGCTGGCGGGCACAATTTGGGCACAGTGGCCCACTCCCCGCTTGACTCTGTCCCCGTAACTCGTTAATTTTGCGGCCCTGGCGGTGTAGCTCAGTTGGTAGAGCAGCGGACTCATAAGCCGCGGGTCTCCCGTTCAATCCGGGACACCGCCACCATATTTTCCAGCGGCTTAGCACTCGGCTGCTCTTCCACGAATGTGATAGGTTGCGACTGGCCTGCAGATTGCTCGCCCGTTCTCTCTCTCTATCCTGCTTCACCACCCACTCCCTATCCCGTTCGGGAAATAGGTGCGAGTAAATGTCCATTGTCATCTGAATGGATGAATGGCCCAGTTGCTCCTGCACATACTTAGGAGGAGCGTCCTGCTCGGCCATCTGGGAGGCGTAGGTGTGACGGAGATCGTGAAAGCGTATAAGTCTGGCGTCAACCGCATCCAGGCATCTACAGAAAGCCCGTCGGAGGTTCCGATTGGGCGTAACCTTTTAAAGAAGATCCATTTCTTAAACGACCATACCCCAAACGCCAGTTGCTGCCCTAATCACCTGCAGCGCGTTCAAACATGCATACCGGCGAGAGCTGTTGTATATCCAGTGACGGGTGATGCATTGACTTGTTCAGGGGCGTTATGGTACTCGAAGCGACCAAATCCCTCGGCTCTATAGAGGTTTAGGCAGGATTAGAGAAGACCATTTTTTTAAGTGCGCGTTAGGAGGGTGGTTGGCCTTTGGTGACTAACACAGGAGGGGATCATGTCTTTAGGTAGAATCTTGGTGGTCGATGATGAGGAAGATGTACGGAAATCTGTTCGGCTCACGCTCACGAAAGCCGGTTATGATGTGGTCGATGCCGAAGATGGCGAGAAGGGAATTCAAAAGATTCGCTCCGGTGACAATCCCCTCATGGTCGATGCAATCCTGTGTGACATCCACATGCCGAAGGTAAATGGGGTGGAGGCTATCGCATTTTTCAGAAAGCAATTTCCCTCAGTTCCTGTAATCGTGATGACGGGTCAGCCTGACGTTAAAGGGGCGGCAGACCTTATGAAACAGGGTGTGGTGGATTATCTAATTAAGCCAGTGAGACCAGAAAACTTGACTGAGGTCCTGAGTAAACATGCGAAGGGGCATGTCTACAAGGATCAATTTAAGACCTAGTGGTAGGAAGACACAGCCCTAGGTTTAACAGGACAGGCTGGTCTGTTAGGATACGGACATAAACGGTGTGCACTAAGGCTCATCAGGTAGGTTAGATGGACGACCTATTGTTGATGGAAAAAGGCCTGCCAAAAGAACGATGTGCGGCTCCGCGTCGAGAAGATGACCGGCGACGTGTCCGAAAAGAGCGGGAGCTTGAGGCCGCGCGCCGTATTACCGAAGCCCTGTTCGAACATTTAACGCCAGACGAGCTCGTGGCCAAGGCTCTCCGTACGGCACTCGATGTAGTGCAGGCGGAAAGCGGGTCCATCCTCCTTGCGGATCCGGCTTCTCAACAACTCATATTCCGCCACTCCATTGGTAAATGCCCCGTCAAGGCAGGGACTTCAATTCCCTGGGATAGGGGTATTGCAGGGTCGGTCTTTCAGTCCGGTACTTCCCTCGTGGTCCGCGACGCCAAGCAGGACCCTCGCCATCTTTCCGTGATCGACGAATTGACCGCCCACACGACCCACGACATGATTGCCATTGCTCTCAAGCGATGGGAAGGCGAACCCATTGGGGTGCTGGAGGTCCTCAATAAACATGGAGGACTGCTCGATGACGAAGATGTCACGATTCTGAGCATCGTCTCCGCGATCACGGCGTCGTCAATCGAACAAGCCCGGCTCTATCAAGAGGCTAAACTGGCAGAGGTGGCGCGGTTACTCGGTGATATCAGCCACGACATCAAGAATCTACTGATGCCCGTAGTGTGTGGGGCCGAACTGATGCATGGCGAGCTCAAGGACTTATTGGGAGACGCCCTTACACGGGGGAGCAAGCAGGCCAAGGAAAGTTTTGAACGGTGTAACGATGTGGTCGGGATGGTAGAGAACTCCTCGCGCCGGATTCAGGACCGGGTGAAGCAGATTGCCGATTGCGTGAAAGGGCTTACCACTCCCCCGGAATTCGCGACGTGCCAGCTTGACAAAGTTATCAATGAAGTGACGGATACGCTGAGGTGGTGGTCCGACCAGAAGGGAGTCTCGATTCATACCTCCGGGCTCGGTCGAACGCCGGACATCATGGCCGACGAGCGCCGGCTGTTCAATGCACTATATAATCTTATCAACAATGCGATTCCAGAGGTGCCGCCAGGAGGCACAATTACTGTGTCGGCCAAGGAAGAACCGATTGGGGTCGGTCTCCATGTGACCGTCGAGGATACGGGCAAAGGCATGCCTCCGGAGATTCGCGACACACTCTTTACACCGGCCGCCAAGAGCAGCAAGCGGGGCGGGACGGGGTTAGGCACTAAGATTGTGAAAGACGTAGTGGATGCCCACCATGGCAAGATCACCGTAGAGAGCGAACTAGGAGTCGGGACAACATTTCATATCTACTTACCCCTTCGGCCTCCGGGGACCTCCCTCAAGTAGCCAAGAGTATTGGCAGCCAGCAACGCCTCGTTGGAAGCAGAGTCCGCACATGCAGATACACGTGTTAGGGTGCCACGGAGCCGATCAGCTCGTGGGCGGCACAGGCGGGCTTGTCCGACAGGAGAGTTGTGGATTCCTCATCGACGGCTCCGTACTCCTGGATGCTGGCACGATCGGAACGAGACTGACCTTAGCCGAACAACGATGCATTCGGTTCGTGCTCCTCAGCCATCTCCATTTCGATCACATCAAGAGCCTGCCGACACTGGCCGACAACTATAATATCTTCTAAGTGAGGAGCCCAGGATGTCAAGGTAAGAGATGCGGAAATGGTTGTTTGAAAGGCGAGAATATGGTCAGCACGACTATGTCGAACGAACGCTCACGACCGACCTTTGAGAAGGCGCTCGAGCGCGTCGTCAAAGACTTCCAGTGAGCATTCTTTGTCGACGTATTCGGTGACCCCAAGGGCTCGGACCTGCTGCTCGTCGTAAGGAGTCCCAGTCCCCGTGAGAATGAGTACCGGCTGGTTGGGATGAAGACTGCGGATCTCTCGCAAGACCGTCAGCCCATCTATCTCCGGCATCGTCAGATCCAGCACCACCACGTCAGGGCGTTCCCGAAGAAAGCGATTCAAGCCCTCCGCACCGTTCTCTGACAGTACCACCTGGTAGCCTTTCCGACTGAGTAGGGCAACGAGGAGATCCCGGATATTCGGCTCATCATCAATTATTAGAATCTTGACCATCAACCCTCCAGATAACACAGCGAAGCTAATCCTATCACAGAGCCGCGCGCTGGGAGACCTGGCGAGGCAGCCAGGTCGGTGTTACAAATTATTCCCCCAATGCGCGCCGCTTTCCATCCCCACGCTTTTCTCATACCCAACTTTTTCAGCTATGAAGTCGTTCTCGCTGCCGCCACTCGCACGGCGGCACGGGATGACCCTCAATGAAAATTCCCCATCCGCCGAAACCCTGCCGCATGCGTCTCAACCTCTCTCGCACTGTCAACATCAGGTTTAGTTCAAGTTCGCTTCAAGTGCTCAGGGTGACCACTTGAGAGACCGCGACAGGCCTTTGCAGGCCTTTTAATGTCAGTTCTCCAATTGATTCAACCGAGACCAACTCCTTGACAAAGGGCAATACTCGATCCGAAACAAGGATCTGGTCATGCCGCGCCTCGCCGCACAACCGAGCCGCCAGGTTGGTGACCGGGCCGATCGCGGCGTAATCCTGTCGCCCTTCAAATCCGATCGCACCTATCGTGGCATATCCGGTCGCTATGCCGACCCCTGCACCGAGATGGATACCCCGCGTCTTCCAATCTTCTCGTAACGTGTTGACGGCTTGTCGCATGGCGATCGCGAGTTTTACGGCTTGTTGCACATGATTGGGACAAGGAAGAGGGTCGTTGAAATACACCATCATGGCGTCTCCTACGAATCGCTCCAAGGTTCCCTCATATTCGGAGATGAGGCGCCCCATCTCCGTTTGGTACTCGCGAAGGATCGTCATGACCTCTTCAGGGCCTGTCGTTTCAACAAAGGTGGTGAATCCTCGAAGGTCAATGAACAGTACGGTAATTTCTCTGCGATGTCCCTTCAGAAAGTCTTCGTGCTCGCCTGACATAATCATGTTGGCCAGGTTCGGCGGCAAGAATCTGGCTATTTTTTCTTTCTGCAATTGCATGAGTTTCCGTTCTTGGGCGCGTGCTCGAATCAAGTTTCCGACACGTGCCAGAAGTTCCGGCTCGTCGAACGGCTTGGACAGATAATCATCGGCCCCTGCTTCCAGGCTCTCCACGCGGGCTTCAGTCCCGGCGCGGGCCGTGAGGAAAATCACGGGAGTCGAACGGAGCACCTTATCGGCTCGAACGGCATGCAAGAGGTCATGTCCGCTCATCTTAGGCATCATCACGTCGGTCAGGATCAATTCCGGACGCATGCGTTGAGCTTGCTCCAGTGCTTCAGCGCCGTCCTTGGCTGACACAATACGATATTGCTTATGCAGCATTCTTTCGACGTAGCTACGCATGTCGGGGTTATCATCGACCACTAATACCAACGGAGCATCCATTGGCAAAGCAGGGGAAATGAAGGACGCATTTTTCTTCTGTTCGTCTTCGGATGGCATTGGAAGAAAGCTCAGGTCATCTTCCTCGTCTTGAACTCCAGGCATGGAGTCGGCAGTCACGGCCCCGCGAGGCAATGTGATGGTGAAGATCGAGCCTCTGCCGAGATCGCTTTCTACTGCAATCGTACCTCCATGCATCGTTACGATTTCTTTAACCAAGGCTAATCCGATCCCGCTTCCCTCGTACCGTCTCGTGGCACTGCTTTCGACTTGCGTGAATCTATCGAAGATGCGTTCTAATTGATCGCCCGGAATGCCGATGCCGTTGTCTTCAGCTTCCAGTTCAATGGAATCCTCCTTAACGGCCAGCCGAATCCATACTTGACCTTCATGGGGATCACTGAACTTGAAGGCGTTGGAAAGGAGGTTGTAGAGGACCTTCTTCAGTTGGCGTGGATCTCCTTCCATGGCCACTGGGTACGTCAGACCTTTCAAGTGGATGCGGCGACTCGGACTGGAATCGAAGTTGGTGACCACCCTGCGGACGAGTTCCGCGACGTCGATGCACCGTTTTTTCGAGGTTGTGCGGCCGCTGTCAAACTTGGCCAGGTCCAATAACTCATTGATGAGAAATAGCAGCCTGGATGCGTTTCGTAAGCCGGACTGGATCACTTCTTGGGCGTCTGGGCTTAGTGCACATTTCAAGAGGGTCGTGAATGCACCTATGCTGAGGGTGAGTGGGGTGCGAATTTCATGGCTGATGTTGGCGAAGAATTCACTTTTCAAACGATCCAGTTCGAGGAGCTTCTGGTTGGACACTTCCAACTCTCGCCTGGCACGGCGCTCGAAGAGCCTCGCTTGGAATTCAGCCCGCTGCAGTCGCTCATACAGGGAAATCGAGAAAAGTACAGCCACGCAGGTCCACACAAGAAAAAAGGAGTTTTCTATGGCCGCATTAATGTCGGCCGTCTTGGAGGAGCTGAGAAGATTCCTTCCATAATACGACAGGAGTGTTCCGACTTGAGCGATTAGATGAGTCGGCCACGACACAGGCACGATGACAGCTGCGGCCAAGAAAACTAGATTCAACCCGTTGTAGTACTGAGCGGTGAATCCGCCAAGTACGACGGTCATCTCAACAATGCACAGATTGCCGATCAGTACCCAAAGGGCTAAGAACACGTTTGGCGATATTACAGCAGGTCTGTATCTCACGAGTAGAAAGCAACAGAAGAGGCCGAGTTCCAGAATCGCGCGTATATTGAGGAGCGCATCGAGATGCTGCCGATGGAGAAGTAGGTCGGCCGCAACGAAGGCGAGGTTCGCCACAAGTCCGAGAAGATAGAGAACTGTCAGACGTTCCCATGCAAAGTGGGCGCGCCAATCAGTGTAGGTTTCTGATTCATTGGTCTGCAAACTGTCTTCCTTAGTCGTTATTAGTGCGGAGAGGAAGCTGCGTAACTTTAACGCCGCTGTTTCCTGCTTCTGCGACACCTTAGAACCTATAGCTGACGGTGTTATATATGTAATACGCGCTCACTGATTCGGTTGCGTTTGGACCGAAGGGCAGCGATGAGTTGGTGTACGTCGCGGTGTTCTTCACGCCATACACCGCGCCCAAGTCGTACGACCACTGCTCTGTAAAACGAAACCCGAATCCGCCTGTGAAGTGGTGTTCAAGTATCAACGGGGCTAATGGACTCAGTGTGTCTTTCGGAACTGGATTGTTGCTGTAGTTGTACCCCATTCTCAGAACAAGTCGGTCTCTATTTTTCCAGGACTGATCTTGGATGACCGCGTACGATACTCCAAGGGCTATCACTACCTGATCCTTCCAATTGAACGGAACGTTCACGTTGACCTGAGAGGGGGCCAGGGGGTTGCTCGGATTGGTCGCGGTAATCTCTACAGTGTTGATCGAGGCCCAGTTGATCCAACTCGTTGTTAGTGCGACAAGGAACTCCTCCGTCGGTCTCGCAGCCATCGACACATCGACCTGCTGAGGCCACTTCAGCCCGGCCACTCGCGCATCATAGTTCACGTTTCCTAAGCCGAAGGCTGAGAAATTCAGGGCAGCTTGGCCGTTGGTGTAATTGAATCGCACTGGCGAGGTATAGGTGGCTCCAACCGTCACCCAAGGAAGCACGCGGTACATTGCTCCGACCTTGACCCCAAACACTACATCGGAAGGACATTGGTCACCCAGGCCACCTAGACCGCCGTTCCGGGCACAACGGTCTCGTATGTCCAACCCGGCGAACCCATTAGGAAGTCCAGGTGAAGGAAGAACAGACGTTCCTGGAAACAGGCGTAGGGAGATATCAGAATATCCAATGCTGGGGGCAATTCCAATGGACAGCTTTTCGGTGGCTTCATAGCTCAGTCCTATTGCGAATTTGAGATAACGAAAAAATGAGGAAGTGTCATCGCGAGTTCCAAACGCCGTCATGAGATTCCGATAATCCGTCCCAAACCCTCCTTGCGTAAAAACTCCAGCTCCGACGGTCAAGCCCGGCACTGAGGCAAGCTGCGTAGCAAACCCAAGGTTTCCCAGTGCATACACATTGTTCTGGCCAGCGACATTGTTGTTACCAAAGACGTCCGAATGGTGGAGAAATGCCTGCAGAGCTCCCGCTGTGACATCGATGCGAGTCCCCTGGATTAATGATAACGCCGCCGGATTCGTGTTGATCGCCGATGTGTCGGCAATCGCGACATGTCCAGACCCTGCCAGTGCAGTTGATTCAGCGGAAAAGCCGATGAGCTGGGGACCGTTGATGGCGTGAGCGAGACTTGTGTCCAAAAAGGCCAGCACAAAAAGGCATATAGTAGTAACCAACTTCATGGCTAGACATCGCATTACCCATATGATTTCTGCATGGGCTGCGTGGCGGAGCGCCGTGAGGCGGGCAAAGACTGTTACGACAAGTTCGCTCATGAGAACCTCCCCCAAATGTTGAAGGACAGTTTTTCGCGAGTCGATACCCCGCTGCTTCTACTTCAGCCCCGCTATGTGAGTCCACTCGATTCCGTCGTGGAGCCTGACAGTAATAGGGGCAGTCCGGGATTGACTCAAAACCCGAATAGGAGGCGAGCGGTAGCTTGAGGAATGGTCCAGCGTTGTACGTGACGGAGCATAGCCCAGGGAAGCGGCGGTAGGGACGAATCGAGAGGGGCATGGGAGCCTCGCAGGGAGGCTCATTGTAGGAGGGTTTTAAATTTCGCACAAGGCCGAATGGGGCAAATGGTTGTATTTCTTCCCTCTCCACTACTACGAAGCAGGTCGATATTGAACCAGAGAGGAAGGGCGTACCAACGACGCATTCGGTTCGTGCTTCTTAGTCACCTCCATTTCGATCACATCAAGAGCCTGCCGGCACTGGTCGACAACCTGACCAAAGAGTTCGATGAGCCGGTGATCGTGGCGGCGACCGAACCGGTTCTTTAAGAGTTAAAGAACCACATGTTTAACGACAAGGTGTACCCGAATTTTTTCGAACTGCCGAATCGGAAACGTCCGATCTTGTAGGCACACGTACTCGGGCCTGGTAAGCCAGTGACACTCGGCCATCTCGAAATCATACCGATTGTGGTCAATCATACGGTGCCCACCGTGGGGTACGTGGTGAAGGACCGGCGGGCCGCGTTGCTCTAGTGATCTGCCCCAGTTGTTAGGCCACCACGCTCGTTCGGTCACGCCGACATGACCTGCCCGGGCAAATTCGGTCCAGGGTGAATGGTAGACTGGACCGCAACCAGGGGTCGTGCCTCCAGCTGCGGCCCGCGTACCGCCCTCACGTCTGGTCGTCTGACTTCATGGCGGATCGGACACACGACGGCCGGCTCTTTCGGATTCTGAACCTCCTCGACGAATACACGGGAGAGTGTCTGTCCTCGCTTGTCGCCCAGCGGATCCGATCCCAAGACGTGATCGTGGAAGCTCACAGCATCATCGAACGATGGAGGATTCACCACAACACGGTCAAGCCACACAGCAGCCTCGGGCGAAAGCCACCTGCCCCCGAAACCATCCAGCTTTCGGGCTGATGGCTAACATGGTAGGTGGTACAAAAACTCCCGGCCGGTCATGTGAGTCTGGATGGTCTGGTAACTATCGACGATGGCTGGTCAGCGGCTCGAACGGGTTTACTTCACATGCGCTCCATGGCGGGCCACTCTGACGGATACACGATTGGAGGATTCCAAAGGTTCGGATCCTACATACCTCCTCGGACGGGAGACGTCTGGACACTGGACGCACATGTTGAGCGTGTGACGTTCGTTTCGGAGAAGACGAAGTAAGTGGGCAGTTTCAGGTTCGTGGGGCCTACTGACTCTTGGCCACGGAGTGCAACGAATTGAAGGCAGTCGCCCCTTGCAGGATAAACGGCGCCCAGAGGCCAGGGTTGGCAATTCCGTCCCGTTCCTTGAGACGGCGGATCGTCTCTCGTTGCGCTTGGCGCAAGGCATCCGCCGGCGACAGCGTTTGCAGGTTCTGATAAAACGCTTTCATCTGGTCCGCCGTCACCTCATCGTCCACCGACCACAGGCTCATGAGGAGGTTCTTCGCGCCCGCCAAGGCAAAGGCGCGGCGGAGGCCAAAGACGCCTTCACCGGTCCGGATGGTGCCCAACGCCGTTTCGCAGGCGGAAAGCACGACCAGCTCGGTCCCGTTCAGATCGGTCCCGGTAATCTCCAATGCGGTCAGGATTCCATCCTCCCCGCCAGTGCTCTCTCCCGCATGGTTGGCGCCGGCAAAGGCGAGGCCGGACTGGAGGAGGGGATTCTCATAACGCTGGGGGCGCAGTTGGTCCCGTGGTCTTGCCGCAAGGGGGGAGCCCATCTCGATCTTCACACCCCGTAGCGAAGTCTCGCGGGACACGAGCTTGTCCTGCAAAAAGAAGCCGTGCGTGGCCAAATGCAGAATGCGTGGACTGTGGGCGGCTGTGACGACGCGCTCGGTGGCACTCGGGCCAACGACCACGCGTTTCTGCGCGGGTGGGCCAGAAACCAGCGGGGGAATCTCGTGGGCTTCCCGCTCGGTCCCCGGCAGGGGATCAAAGTGTCCACGGAAATCGCGGGATCGGAGAGTGGTGCCGGGACCGCTGGCTTCCGGCGCCGTCTGGTCATAGGCCGGATTGGCCACCAGCAGGAGTTCGGTCTCCGGTGTGAAGGCGGCGCCGGTCGTGAGCAGTTCTCTTCCGCTGCCCACATAAGTCAGGTGGTAGCGCTCCACCAGCGGCTGGCCTGTCCGCTCCACCAAGGCGGCAAACGGCACGAGGTTCAACTGGCTGTCCGGACTGACAATGAGCGTATCCGCTTGTCCGAGCGCAGACACCAGCGGTGTCCACACCAACGCCGAAAGCTGGGCCAGGGACTCTTGGCTCTTCAGGAGATGATCCTTGCGTCGCGTCGTCAGCGCGACCTTGATGTCTTCCAGCGTCCGGTCAGCCTGGCGTTCCAGGGCGTCCGCCTCCCCCAGATCCACGAGCGTCACGTTCCCTGCTGCGGTGAGGATAAACGCCAGGTACCGCCATGACGACTTCCATTCCATTTTGGCAAAATCGCGATCGCGGATTTTCACAAATTCCGCTAACGCGCCATGCTTGGGGAGCTGTTTCGCGACCTGTTCGATCGTGATCGTGCGCTGTTGCAGTTCCTTCTCCACCAACGCGCTTTCGTTGGCCAAGCGTCGCTCTGTCGCTTCGATCTCCTGCTGGAGCGCGTTCATTTTGTCATTATAGAGGTCCGCTCCCATCGTGTCAGGTGTCTTCCGCGAAAAGTGGGCAAGTTCGCTCCGGAGAGCAGATAGCTGATCAAAGTCTTTCCTCGCCGTCTCCGACAACCGCCCTTTGAGTGCCTCCCGTACTCTGGACTGTACATCGAAGACCACCCCTTTGCGGCGCAGGACCAACTCCAAGCCATCTCGCAAGGCGTCCGTGTCGGCGTTCAAATGTTGGTGCAGCAAGGAAAGATAGGCCGAATAGTCGTCGGACAGGAATTCGATGAAAGTGAGTTTCTTAGCCTCAGTGAGGGTTTTGAAGACGTTCTGAATGAAACGATCTTGAAAAAGTGAACCTCGTTTATACAACCCGGCAGCGAACCCAAAGCGACCTTCTACGACCTCCAGCACCGCCAGATTGTTCAGGCTCTTCGCCACTATAGAGGGGTCCACCGGTACTAACGCTTGCTCCTCGATCTTCAGCGCCCGCTCACACAGCGGCCGCGCCCCCGCATAGTCCCCCATGTCCGTCAGCAGCCCCGCCAGATTGTTCAAGCTGAGCGCCACCATGATGCCCGTCGGCACTGACGCTTGCTCCACGATCTTCAGCGCCCGCTCATAGAGGGGCCGCGCCCCCGCATAGTCCCCCATTTTCTGCAGTAGCCCCGCCAGGGCGTTCAGAGTCGTCCACTCAGCCAGGTGCGTCGGCCCCGACGTCTGCTCTTGGATCTTCAGCGCCCGTTCATACAGCAGCCGCGCCCCCGCATAGTCCCCCGTCGCCTGCAGTAGCCCCGCCAGGTTGTTCAGGCTGTACCCCACAGTCGGGTGCGTCGGCCCCGACGTCTGCTCTTGGATCTTCAGCGCCCGCTCAAAGAGGGACCGCGCCCCCGCATAGTCCCCCATGTCCATCAACAGCATCGCCAGGGGGGCCAGGAACCCCGCCACCGTCGGGTGCGTCGGCCCCAGCGCCTGCTCTAGGATCTTCAGCGATCGTTCATACAGCAGCCGCGCTCCCACAGAGTCCCCCGCGGCGTACATCCAGCCCCCCAGGCCGTTCAGGCTGTACGCCACCCTCGGGTGCGTCGGCCCGAGCGCCTGCTCCTGTAGTTCTAACGCCCTTCGCGCCAATGAAATGGCCTCGGCATAGTTCCCAGCCTGATATAGGTTTATTGCCCTCTGATTTAATTCGTTGACCTCCTTAAGCCCCTGCTGACCCAAGGCAGGACCCACACTTTGGGCAAGCAGCAGGAGACAAGCAGAGAAGACACTACAGACGAGCTTGGTTTTGGTCATGCAGTGCCCTCTGTTCGTCGCAATTCCCATTAACCTGCCAACTAAGCTGGGTCTCGGAATGAGAGTGGCTACTCATCAATGTGAGCCATTGGGGGTCATCGCTTGATTACCCTGATCGCAGCGGCTCGCTTCTCTAGCGCCTCCGCTCGCTGTTCCCTCGGATAGCAATTAGGATAATTCGCGGTAATTCGAACGAAAAATGGTGCCTGCCCCTGACCAGCCCTCAGTTGTGAGGCCACCGTTCCAGTCACTTCACGCCGACTTGACCCGCCCAGCAGAATTATCTACCCAACGGATTGGTCAGCATATCGTTGGCGCTATCCTTGAGACCCTGAGCAGCTTTTTTTCACCTGACCAGCGTCCTGTTTGGCCTTGGTCACATCCATGGCTTTGACGTCACCGAACACAATCCGTTAATACGGATAGTACCGACCGTAATATCGGTGGTAGTGAAGACAGTTGCGGTATTGATTATAGGAATACGTCAAATTCTGACATGTCCAGCCCGGTCGCCATTCTGGCGGCGGCTGCATTTGGGGAGGGGGCATCCCCTTTTTGGTGGCCTGCTCGAGATACGCATCGATCGTTGCTTGATCTCCCGGATTGAATGGTCGTTCCATCACTTGTTTATTCAGAGCCTTCTGCATCGCCTCCATATCCTCTTTCTCTCCAGCCTGCGGCATTCCACCCATGGCCATCGTGAGAGCAAGCGCACTACAACTGACTAGCAGTATCTTGCTTCGCATGATCCTCCTCCCTACGAACAATGATCCCCTCGTAGAACTCGCTAGAACAATCCCGACAATGCCCGTGAGAGCCCCTGAGTCAACGCTGGAGCCGCTTCCTCATATTTCAAATTACTCTGGGCCGCCGTGCTGACAACCCGGGTACGATACTTCTTCTGCTTCGTCACTTCGGACGTGGTTTGTTGTTGTGCGCCCCCAATCCCTTGCTTTATGCTTTGCTGGCTATCTTGTCGTACCATCACCCCTTCAGCCGCTTTCTCAACCAGCTGGATGTCCGTCACCACTATGAATAGAATATCTTTCCCTGCAAATAACGTTGATAGGTCCGTCTGCTGTACATATTGTCCGCTTCGTTTTCCTCTTCCGGGGACATATGTAACCGGTGCGCCGTAGCCACCTTGCAAAACAGCGTTGGCAGCCGTCTGGTCAGTTTTTGACACCTGAAGCACATTGGCTTGAAGCCGATAATACGCCTCGTCAGGATTCTGGGTCACACGATAGCCTTTCTTTGTTAAGGCCTCCTTAATCGGCCCTTCGAGATCAAAATTGTCTTTGTCCGAAGTATTGCGAACCTCGCAATAGATCACTTTCTTGTCCGGCCCCACCGGATCGAGGAAAATCGTCTCGCTCATCTTGGTCTGCACATCGATACTCTCTTTTCTCATCTGCTGCATTTCGGCGCATCCGTACAGAAACAGGAGCGCCAGGCCTCCCACCGCGAAACGTACTACGGCACATGAACTAGGACGGGATACCTCTTGCATCACGGACCTCCTTGTTGGAAATATTGGCAGTGGCGATGGCGCGTAACCAGGAAGAAATGCGTGGGGGCAAACCGAGATCCTGTTGTGAGCGGAGGTGACTATCAGGCGGGCTCTGGATCGGCATGGGAGCACGCTCCAAACAACCAAACGGCTTCCGCCTGCCGTCTAGGACGGCCTTATAGACCTCGCACCCGTAATTGTCAATGTATTGTTTAGGCACAAGGGTTGAAGGGTTATTAAGCAAGAGTGAGACCTGAGAACTCACCTTTATGGCTCTAGTGGTGATTCTAGCCTTCCTCAAATTTAAGAGAAACATCATACTGGAGACCATGAAGTCGAAAATCCGAAACTGCGGCATTCGGATTGGCTGACATCCTGGCTCCGGCCATGGAACATAATAGCCTTCCACCACCTTCCTCAATGACGGCAGCAACAAGCCCTATATAAACTAACCCCTCGTCTCAGCCCAATGGAACCATCGGTCACCCTTCTAGATACAGCTACCTATACAACCATTTCTGAAGGCACCGGCATCCAAGACTCGCTCTGGCTCGTAGAGTGAAAAGAAGCTCCTATGGTAGATTACGGTCGGTCACGTCATATAGATGCATCACTCAGTGAGTAATATTCCTTCGGTACTTAATGAACTCAGGAGGACACTCAAACATAAGGGAGAGACACATGACTAGATTATTGAAGCGGGGGGCCTATGCGCCACTATGGCTCGCGCTGACATGCTTTTCTACCCCAGTCCTGGCGGCTAGCGAACCAGCTGGCCAATTTACGGAACAAATTACGCCGAACGGGTATGTGAATTGGACGACAGGCGTGGCAACGGCGACAGGCCTTGGCGTTCCGCCTCGCAATGCTGTCAGCGCCATGCAATCCAAGGAAATGACCAGGGCTGCCGCATGGAGCGTCGCGCTGCGTAACCTGCTCGAAGTGGTCAAAGGCATTCAGGTCGATTCTCATACGACCGTACAAAACTATGTCACAACGAATACTGAGGTTCAGACTCGTGTGGAAGGTTTAGTACAAGGCGCGACACTCGTTCGGGAACGCGAAATACCAACAGGGGAATTTGAAACCACTGTCGAGATCAAACTGGCAGGACAATTGTCAGAGTCCATACTTCCCAAGGGTTCTCAGATTTCGTCTCCTATTGCACGTTTTCAGCAAGTCCCCCCACCAGTTAAACCAAAGATACCCTATACCGGATTGGTCATTGATGCCCGTGGCACAGGTGCCCGTGCTGCCCTTGCTCCTCGAATTTTGACCCAAGAAGATGAAATCTACGGCCCCAAATTTGTCGATCCGAAATTCATCTCCGGACCATCTGTGGAGGAGCCAGGAAGAATTGCCTGGTATTTTACCGACGAGGAAAAGGCCCGAGAACATTATAAAGTAACCGCAAACCCTCTTGTCCTTAAAGCCTTACGAGCCACTGGTGAGAACAACACCGACCTTGTCATTGAGGAGACAAAGGCAGAATACATTGAAGCGCTTCCGGAGCATCGTGCATTCTTGACGCAAGCAAAAGTCCTGATTATCGTCGACCCGAAGTAGGCTTGAGTTGTTACTGGGAAGGTGCAAGCGATGGAAACACGGCGAGAACCTCATCACACACAAGAAATTGACGTTACACGCCTCCTCATCTTGGGAATACTCACACTTGTTCCCACTTCTAGCTTTTCAGCAACCGACTCCCCTCAGACAAAAGAAACCGTGCACGCCTCTTACTGTTACCGGTATGGCGACGACGAGACGTTTATTAAGGCGCGTGAAACCGCGATCAACATCGCTCTCAAACAAGCCATACGAAGCCATCGCGTGTTTGTGGAGTCCTCAACGCGCGTCAAGAACTTTCAGCTCGATGACGACATCATTGCAACCACCAGCGTAGCGATGCTGAAAGAGACCACCGTTGATAAAGAAGAGCGAAAGCCTCAGGAAGTCTGTGTGACAGTCACAGCGTCATTGAACCCTAGCTCAACCGAAGAATTGATCCGCCAGCGGCTTGCGGCAAAAGAGGTGGCCATCGAGGCCAAAGCAGCGGTGGTTCCGGCTCAGCAGGGCTTTGGGCTCAAGGTCTGGACAAACAAGCCCTCCAATAGCTTTGTTGAAAACGAACGGCTCATCATCTATGTAAAATCTGATCGCGATGCCTATCTAAAACTCGACTATTTTCAAGCTGATGGGACAGTCGCCCATCTTGTTCCCAATAAATACCGTGGGCAAGGGCACATTACAGGGGGAAAGATATATGCATTCGCAGACGATACGAGCCCTGAACAGCTCATTATTGATGAGCCCTATGGCGACGAAGTCATCAAGGCCATCGCCAGCGTCACCCCCTTTGATCTTTCGAATGAACCAGTTGAAGTCATAAGCGACAGCCGTGACTATATAAGATCTAAGCTGCGAGGGGTCAGACTGGTCGTGGCGGAGTCCTCCGTCTCTTTAAAAACAGAAAGCACAGCCGTGAGGAAACAGAAGCAAACCACCCCAAAATCCACCTCCCCTGTGGAAGCAAAACCATGACTCGACATTAGGAAAGCCTGTCGCGTGTCTCTTGCGTCCGCCATCCATCCAATTATAGGATAGGAACCTCAAAGTGACCTGAATCATCTTTGAGCCAGCTAGCCCTCATGCCTGAACTTGTCTACGCTGATAAATATCAAGTCCAAGTACAAATTGCCCAGGGAGGAATGGGCATTGTGTACAAAGCCTTGGACCTGAAACTCAATCGCGTGGTGGCCCTCAAGGTCGTCCATCCACACCTTACCAGCGACTCCTCCTTCCTCCAACGATTTCTGCGCGAAGCCCGCGCAATGGCTCGCCTCCAGCACGAAAACATCGTTTCGATCTTTTCCGTTGAACAAGACCACGGCACGCAATTTATTGTCATGGAATATTTTGAAGGCATCAATCTTCTCAATAGGATCCAGCCCGGCGTCAGCTTCCCCCTGCACGAAGCCATTACGATTACCCACCAGATGGCCAAGGCCCTCGCCTATGCTCATGGGCATGGCATCATCCACCGCGATATCAAACCGGCCAACGTGCTACTCGGCAGTGATACCCGGATCAAGCTCACGGACTTTGGCATCGCGGCAGCCCTCGATGAGGCTCCTCTAACCAGCGCCGGTCAACTCATCGGCACACTCCTCTATATGTCGCCCGAACAAGCTCGAGACACCACGCTGGATGGCCGCTCGGACCTCTATTCGCTGGGCCTGATGTTCTATGAAATGTTGACCGGGACACATCCTCGGCGCAATCTTTCCAATGCCGTGATTCTCGGCCTGCTGGCAGCAGAAGAGAAAGCTCCTCTCCTTGCGTTTCCAACCTCTGTTCCTGGCGATGTTCAAGCCGTAGTGAAAGACCTCCTACGATATCGTCCCATCGACCGAATAGCAGACGCTCACCAACTCCTTCGTCGCCTTGAGTCACTACAAGTCTTTGGAAGCACAGTGTCGTCTTCATCAGACAAGCTAAATTCAGTGGCAACAGATGAAACGATTTGCGAATTGGGAACATCGTCGGTAGAACCAAATCAAAGGAAATTGGAGCGACCAAGTAAAGACGGACGCCGTACTCTAGTTCCACTATCCATCCTCGGTTCGATCGTGTTGGGCATAGGGGCGATCTATTATTTCTATCCCGATTTCAAAGCCGCTAAGGACTCAGCTAGTACTGAGAAAGCCGCCGCGATCAAACCTCTAGCCGACTCACCTGCCCCGGAAAAAGCCACCGCCGCCAAACCTCCAGCCGACTCGCCTGTCGCGGGTAAAGCCGCCAGGGCCAAACCTCCGACCGACTCACCTGTCACGGGTAAAACCACCGTTGGAAAAGCTTCTGCCGATACATCGGCCACGGAAAAAGCCACCCCAGCCAAACCTCCAACAGACTCTCCTGCCCTGGGAAAAACCATTGTAGCCAAAGCTTCGACCGATACGACTGCCACGGAAAACATCACCGCCGCCAAATCTCCGACCGACGCGGCTGCCATCGGAAAAACCACCATTGCCAAAGCTCCGGCTGCTGAGATATCAGCCAGGGAAAAAACGAATCAAGTCTTATTAGCTTCGCTTGATGAACTTCGGAGATCGGTTATCAGCAGAGATTTGGCCTCATTGGAGAAGATCTCCGTCATGTCGGAGGATCGTCGCCGCATTTTAGAAGCTTTGTTTGCAAATTACTCTGCTATCGAAGCATCCCTTGGGGAGATTGTCAGCACCCCAAACCAGGTGACCACCATACTCCGCATCGATAAACTCATCCTGTTAAACGGAGAATCCGTCCCCCCTGGGTCAAGCCTTCGCAAGATTCGAATCACAGTTCCTCGCGAAGGAGACGATTGGGGACAGATCGTGTGGTAGCGCCCAGCTACATGGTCGAGCCGCACGCTCGGTCGATTCAGCTCGTATAATTAATAAGGTGGCTTCAAAAACTAATGTACATGCTGTGAATCCAACCTCGTTCCATATCCGTATCCCAATCTAAATAGCAGCTCCTAAGCGGAGGCTCTTACCTTATTATTTGCGGTAAAGGGCCACCTACGCCTTAGGAGACAGGCCATTATTAAATGCACGTATTGTCCCATCACCCGTGATCCCCCTCTTACGTATGGTTGACATGATTATAACGGACTTTTATGTTGAGCCCGAATTATTGAGGGCGGAACGCAAAGATATCTGCTAGCTCCTTGATCCGCCATTTCAATCAAGCGCGATTCAAAGAAAGATCCTATGCAGGAGAGAAGAGTCGCCCTTGCCGCGGCAATTTCTCTAGTCCTCACTACTCACGTATTAATCCCCGTATTTGCTCAAGTACCTCCAGGCGGGCCTCCGGGCCTTCCATTCCCCCCTCAACTTCCACCACCACCTTCCCTCCCTCCGACACCAGCACCGCCGCCACTCGCGCCAGTGCCTATTCCTCCCGCTAGGCCGGAGTCGAGGGAACTCTCAGGGTTAAAAGTTCTAGTAAAGGATATCGAACTTCGCGGCAACACGGTCTTCACCAGTGAGCAGTTGAAAGAAGTTACAGCCCCCTATACAAATCGAGAACTGACAACTGAGGATATCGAAGCCCTTCGGCTGGCACTCACCCTCTACTATATTAACCGTGGCTATGTGACCTCAGGCGCGATTGTGCCGGACCAGGATCTCGCCAGCAACGTCCTTATAGTCCAGATCGTCGAAGGCCGTCTGGCGCAGATCAATGTGGAGGGTAATTATTGGTTCCGGACATGGTACATCCGCTCTCGGATCGAGCGTGGAGCAGGGCCGCCTCTCAACGTGAACGCCCTGCAGGAACGCTTGCAACTCCTGCAACTTGATCCCCGCTTTCAGCGCATTAACGCGGAGCTCCAACCGGGCTTGGCTCCCGGAGAAAGCAATCTCAATCTGCGGGTGACGGAATCCAACCCCTTCAAAGTGCGATTCGAATTCAATAACTACCAGTCACCCACCGTCGGAGCGGAACAGGGTCTGGTGACCGTCGAGGATCAAAATCTGACCGGTTTCGGAGATTCGTTGAGCGTGCAATATGGACGATCGCGTGGGGTCGACCCGATTCTCAACATCCGCTATGCGGCCCCCATACATCCCAGTGATACGACTCTATTGCTACAATATCGGCGATTCGCGTTCGTCGTGAAGGCCGAACCGTTTAAGGCCCTCGACATCACAGGCCAAGCCGAAGTGTTCAGTGTGGGGTTCCGCCAGCCCCTCTACCGCTCGGTGCAACACGAATTTGCGCTCTCGCTCACCGGCGACCATGAGACCAGCAAATCGTTCCTCTTAGGCGAACCGTTCGAATTCGTGGCGGGCGCTACCAACGGCGTGTACCGCGTCTCGGCCGCGCGGTTTGGACAGGAATACATTTACCGAACGGAACAACAGGTCCTGTCTATCCTCTCGCGGTTCTCGCTCGGCATCGGGGGCGTGTTGGACTCGAGTAGCAGCAGCAGCGTGGCCGGCTCCGCCGACGGCCGATTCTTTGCCTGGCTTGGCGATGCGCAATGGGTGCGGCAACTGGAATTCCTGCGGACCCAGCTCGTCTCACGGGTGGCAGCACAACTGACCCCCGACCATCTCTTTTCACTCGAACAGATGTCCGTCGGCGGGCGCTACAGCGTGCGCGGCTATCGAGAATATTCACTGGTCCGCGACAATGCCACGCTCGCGTCGTTCGAAGCCCGAGTTCCCTTCTATACCACCGCGGCGGGGGTAGACACCCTGTTTCTCGCGCCATTCGTGGACTATGGACGATCGTGGAATTCCCAGATCGCCACACCAGAACCGAAAACGTTGGCGAGTGTCGGGGGAGGGTTTATCTGGAATATTCCCTGGAAGGGCAGTCGCTTCGAAGTGTACTGGGGCCAGCAGCTGAATCGCTTGAAGCAGGGTACCGGCAACTTACAAGACCACGGGGTTCATTTACAACTCGTGGTGCAAGCGTTCTAGGAGGGGTGTATGACGCGCATAACTTCGTTATTGGGACAGATGAGCTTGACCGTGTTCATAGCTACACTGAGCCTCGTGATGCTGACGATTCCCGTCGCGGGCCAGGCGCAAACGACAAACATCACCCCCACTCCTGGCTCCGCCGGACTCGGCACCAATGTGCTGCCTCCGGCAGCTGGAATAACCTCCATCGTGGGAGGAACCACGAAGGGATCGAATCTTTTTCACAGCTTCGCGAACTTTAGCATTGGCGTGAACGATACTGCCCGGTTCGCAACCGACAGCGGTCAGGTGAATAATACTATCGGCAACATCATCAGCCGTGTGACTGGCACGAATCCGTCAAATCTGTTCGGCACCCTTGATACCAAGTCCAATTTCCCCACCGCCAATTTCTTTCTCGTGAACCCCAACGGCATTGTCTTTGGGCCCACTGCCACCTTGAACGTCGGCGGCTCGTTCACCGCCACCACGGCCGATTATCTCAAGATGACCGATGGCGCGAAGTTCTACGCCAATCCGGCTCAATCCACGGTGCTGTCAATCGCGCCGGTGGCAGCCTTTGGATTTCTGAGCAATACTCCTGCGCCAATCACTGTTCAGAGAAATAGCGTGCTGGAGGTCCCTACCGGGCAAACCCTCTCAATCATCGGCGGAGACATTAGTATCACGGGCGGCCCATTGGGGTTTCTCACGGCCTCAAGTGGCCGGATCAATCTAGCGAGTGTAGCCTCACAGGGCGAAGTTATTCCCAACCTCCCAGGGACCCCGCCGAGCCTGGATACCAGCACGTTTACCCGTCTTGGACAGATCGCTCTTACTGACCAGGCGGTACTCAATACAAGCGGAAACAGCGGCGGGATGGTGGTTTTACGAGGAAGCAGGCTAACGGTAGATAACTCAATTATTCTAGCGAACACCTTGGGCAATCAAAATGGCGCTCTCATCGCCGTTGATATCAATGTCGCTGACAGCGTAGTGATGACTAACGGAGCACTGGTCGGGGCCTCCACGTCGGGGGGCGGAAATAGCGGTAATATCCTAATTAATAGCCCATCGTTGGAATTGAGAAGTGGCTCCCAGCTCCGTGCGAGCAGTCAGAGTTCTGGCAGTGCTGGTTTAGTGGACCTGCATGCGAACGAGATCCTCTTCACGGGAGCGCAGGCGGGGGCCGGCACGAGCCGAGCCCTTTCCGGGATTGCTGCGGAGGCGACGAGCAGCGGCAATGCCGCCAACATTCGCATCATCACGGGTAATCTTCAGCTTACAAATGGTGCCCAGATTGATACGTCGACTGAGGGGGGAGGCAATGGTGGTTCAGTTAATATTAATGCCACTGGCCAGACTGTCCTTACCGGGCATAGCGACACACTCAGCTCAGGTCTTTTTGCAACGACGACAGTCGCTGCCACTGGGAAAGCAGGAGACATCACCATCAAAACCGGTTCCTTGGAAGTGTCTGATGAGGCACGAATTGAGCTCAGGACATCATCTCACGGCAATGGAGGAGCTCTTGATATTACTGCAGGGCACATTGTTCTCGACGGTGGCCCGAACGCTACCTTTGGAGTCAGACTGACGTCGGAAACATCCAGCGTCGCGTCGGCTGGTGCCATTAGCATTCACACAGGGTCGCTCGACGTCAAGGATGGCGCGCAGATTCGGACCAGCGGGCTTACAGGAGATGGAGGCCCGATAGCAATCACTGCCGATACCATCCACCTCTCTGGCGCCGGCAATATCACCCTGCCCACAGGGGTGTTCGCAGAGACGGCAGGGGCAGGAAAAAGCGGCAACATCACGCTCAACACGGGCGTTCTGACGGCCACCAACGGAACGCTGAGCACTAGTAGCAGCAGCACCGCGGCAAATGCGGGTAATGCCGGGAATATTGCAGTACAAGGGCTTGGCGGCCAAGGCAGTTCAGCCACCACCGTAAGCCTCGACAATAGCACCCTCAGGACGACGATCAGCGGCGGAAATTCGACGACTCCTCCCTCAACCATTGGCATCACGGCTCAGACAGTCAACCTGACGAATGGCAGCGTGATCTCATCCGATACCAGCGGTGCAGCACCCGCGGGGAATATTACCTTTAATGTGGGAACGCTGACGGCAAACAGTCTGGGACTCATTTCCAGTAGCAGCACTGGCACCGGTGCAGGCTCCGGGCATGCAGGAGATGTGGTACTCAGTGGAGTTGGTGGTCCAGGAACCCTAGCCAATAGTGTGACAATTAATCAAAGCGAAATAAGCACCGAGGCCAACGCCGGCGCAGCAGGTTCAATAAACCTGGGCAGCAATAACATCACGTTGACGTCCTCCCTCATAAACGCCAGGGTCAATGGGAGCGACAATTCCATGGACACGGGGCCCAAAGCTGACATTACTTTGACGGGACAAAACCTTTTGATGAACTCAAGCACAATACAGGCAGATGTTGGAAAGTTTCACCCTACAGCGAAAGATGGTGGCAACATTACGCTAAATGTCGATGCTTTTTCAGCACAGGGTTTTACTGCAGAGAATGCTGGCACAATTTCCAGCATCGCGGGTCCTTTGGCCACGGGTAGTGCAGGGAAGATCACCATTCAAGGAATCAATGGACCCGGGAGTGCAGCGACGAGCGTGAGTCTCGACAATGGCATTTTCAGCACGACGATCAGCGGTGGGAGTGCGGCCAGTACCCCCGCTACGATTGCGATCACGGCAAACACCATCACGCTCAGCGATGGGGCTCAAATCACGGCCGCTACCTCCGGGGTGGCCCCAGCCGGCGACATTACCTTGAACGTGGGGACACTGACCGTCCGGCCAGGGATGCATCTCATCGAACCCAATGAAGGCAATCACACCGGGGTGCTGATTGCGAGCGACAGCACAAGCCTGGATGCAGACGCGGGTCCAGCCGGCAAGATCACCATTCAAGGGGTCAGTGGCCCCGGGAGCGCGGCGACGAGCGTCAGCCTCCAAGATAGTGCGATCAGTACGAAGGTCTTTGGCGGAACGGCAGCCACCACCCCGGCCACGATCACTGTAACCGCGGACTCAGTAGACCTGAGTAATAAAGTGTTGGCCGATGCGGAAGCCACGTTCGTGGCGAGTTCCCAGGGTCCCGCGCCCGCCGGGAATATCGAGCTCCACGTCAACACCCTGCGTGGGAATGTAAACCCAGATGGGACGCCAATTAATGGTGCACTTACGGTGTTCATTGACAGCGTAAGCAATAGCTCCGAGAAGACGGCTGGCCCGGCAGGGACTGTGACGATCTCCGGGCTTGGCTCCACGGCCACAACGCCGGCCAAGCTCGTCGCCCTCGACAATACGTTCATCAGTACAGGGGCGACTGGTGGGACCGCAACCACCACGCCGGCCACGATCACCATCACGGCAGACACCGTGGCCCTCAGCAATGGAACAGGGATTTTCGCGAGTACGGAAGGCGCTGCCCCCGCAGGAAATATCGCGTTTCACGTCAACACCCTGCGAACGAATGTGGCCTCGGATGGCATCTTGATCAACGACAAACCGAGTGTGTTCATCAACAGTTCAAGTTTCAGCGCCGACCCGACAGCCGGCCCGGCGGGGACCGTGACGATTTCAGGGACTGGTTCGGCGGCCACGGCTGCGGCCCAGCTGGTGGCGCTGAACAACGTGAATGTGAACACGACGGTGCAGGGCGGAACAGCAGCCTTGGCGCCCGCTTCGATTACGATCACGGCGGACACGGTGGCGCTCAGCAACATCGCACACATTGAGGCATCCACGGCTGGCCCTGCGCCAGCTGGGAACATTGCGTTCCACGTCAGTACGCTGCGGGCGAACGTGAACCCGGACGGAACGCCGATCAGGGGTGGAGATCAACCGTCCATCTCCAGCGAAAGCGATAGCTCGGACAGCACGGCCGGCCCGGCGGGGACCGTGACCATCTCAGGGCTCGGCCCGGAGGCCACAACTGCAGCCAAGCTCGTCGCCCTCGATAACACGTTTGTCAGCACCTCGGCGTTTGGCGGGACCGCCACCACCGCTCCGGGCGCGATTACCATCACGGCAGACACCGTGGCCCTCAGTAATGGAACAGGGTTTTTTGCGAACACGTTCGGCGCCGCGCCCGCCGGAAACATTGCCTTTCACGTCAACATGCTGCGGGCCAATGTCGCCCCGGATAGCACACCGATCGATGGCGCTGGCCAGGTATCTATCGGCAGCGCCAGCATAAGCCCTGACAGTACAGCCGGCCCGGCGGGGACCGTGACCATCTCAGGGCTCGGCCCGGAGGCCACGGCTGCCGCCAGACTGGTGGCCCTCAACAACACGCACATTAGTCCCTCGATAGAAGGAGGGACTGCCGCCACCACGCCTGCTACGGTCACCATCACAGTAGACACCCTGACCCTCACCAATGATGCAGGGATTGATTCGACTACGTTCGGCGCCGCGCCCGCCGGAAACATTGCCTTTCACGTCAACACGCTGCGGGCCAATGTGACGCCAGAAGGAGGGTTGATCAACGACACACATAACGCATACATCGTAAGCCCAAGCTTTAGCACCGACAGCACGGCTGGCCCCGCGGGCACTGTGACCATCTCGGGGCTTGGTCCAGAGGCCACGGCTGCCGCCAAGCTGGTGGCGCTCAACAACACGGAGGTCAGCACGGTGATATCAGGTGGAACAGCGGCCACCCGCCCCGCCACGATCACCATGATCGCTGACGCCCTCAACTTGACCAATAGCCCGAATATTAGGGCCAACACGAGTGGCGCCGCCCCGGCGGGGAACATTGCCCTTCATGTGGGAACGTTGACAGCCGGCACTTCCACGATCTCCAGCACCAGTACTTTCGCAGACCCAACGGCAGGCAATGCCGGGACGATCACGATTCAAGGGCTGACGGGTTCCGGGAGTGCGGCGACCGCGGTGAGTCTGGACAATAGCACGCTCAGCACGACGATCAGCGGCGGAAGTTCGACGACTCCCCCCGCAACCATCGGCATCACGGCTCAGACAGTCAACCTGACGAATGGTTCTCAGATCAAAGCCGATACGTCTGACGCGGCACCGGCAGGTAATATTACATTCAATGTGAATACACTAACTGGAGGCGCGATCGTGGCCAATGTGGGAACCATGCACCTCACGAATGGCGCCAATCTGTCCAGTCGCAGCACCTCTACGCAGTCGGATGCGGGCGATGCTGGACAAATCCAGGTGGGAGCCACCGGGACATTTCAAAGCGATGGTGGCACCGTAACCACGTCGGCTGCGCAAGGCAAGGGAGGGCCGATCACGATTAGCGCGGGTAATCTCGTCTTGACGAACGGGACACTCGTGTCGGCGGAAAATACAGGATCCAAAGATGCCGGAAACATCACGCTCACCTCGGCGAGCGACATCCTCATGAGAAACAGCACGGTCACGACCTCTGCGACGCAAGCCTCCGGGGGAAGCGTCAAACTCACCGCGCCGAATCTCGTCCGCATCGTAGACAGCACCATCACCAGCTCCGTCCAGGGCCAGGCTGGGTCTAACGGCGGCAACATCAATATCGATCCACAATTGGTCGTGATTCAGAACAGTCAGCTCCTGGCCAATGCCAACGCGGGCGCGGGCGGAAATATCACGATTGCTGCTTCGGGCGCGGTGCTGGTCGATCCGAATTCGCTGCTGAGTGCCACGGCAGGACCCGCCGGCGTCAGCGGCAGCGTGAATATCAATGCCCCGATTCAGGTCCTCAGCGGCGCCTTGGTACCGCTGAAATTGACCTATAGCCAGGCTGGATTGTCTAATGACCGTTGTGCGGCTGATCCCAAAGGCCAGTTCAGCAGCTTTGTCCAAACCGGCCGAGATGGCGTGCCTCAAGTCCCAGGCGCCCTATCACCGAGTCCGCTTTCGTTCTTGGATACCCTCACATCTGGATCGTGGGGATCGCAGTTGCCAAATTTGGCCGCCGCACGGCTGGGGATAGACTCCGTTAGCCTGGACCACTCGATCATGTTCCGATTTCATTCAGCCTGTCGCTCATAGATTGGCAATGTTCGTAAACTATTGAGAGCTATATGACGCGCATGGCTATGATATCTGGACAGACAAGGGGTCCTGTCTGCGTAACCACGCTGAGTTTCGTGATGCTAATGAGTCCTGGTATGGGTCAGGCCCAAACGACGAACATTACATCGTCCGGGCTCAACACCAAGGTAAGCGCGCCTACGACCCTTCCGAACGGCACGATCAACCACGACATCACTGGAGGGACCAGGCCGGGTAATGGAGCCAATCTGTTTCACAGCTTCGGCGAATTCAGTGTCGGCACCAACCACATCGCCAACTTCCTCAATGATACGGCCCTGCCCACCTCAAACATCTTCGGGCGTATCAATGGCGGCCAAGTCTCCAACATCTGGGGCACCATTCAGACGACCGGGTTCGGCTCGGCAAATCTCTACCTCATCAATCCATCGGGCTTTGTCTTTGGTCCCACCGCCACGTTGAACGTCGGTGGCTCATTCGCCGCCAGCACGGCCGATTATCTCAAAATGACGGACGGCGCCATGTTCTTTGCCAACCCGTCCCAGTCCACAGTGCTTTCGGTCGCTCCGGTGAAGGCCTTTGGGTTTTTGGGCGGAACATCATCCCAGGCGATTGTAGTTCAACCTAGCTCCACAGGTCTTGAAGTTCCGACGAATCAATCCTTATCGCTCATAGGTGGCGATATTACCCTAGGTCGATCGCTCTCGGCTCCGGGTGGTCAGATTAATGTCGCCAGTGTGGCCTCAGCCGGGGAAGTCATACTCGCTTCGCCCCAAGCACCTATTTTGACCGGCTTCAGTAGTCTGGGAAATATCAGTATCTCTGATAGCTCTATTTTTACGCTCGGTGGGACAATTTTTCTACGAGGTGGCCGCTTATTAATGGACCATTCAACGATTAACACCCAACCCTTTAGTGGAAAAGGGGGCGACATTGATATCGGTGTTCAAGCACTAACCATCACTAACTCGACATTGAAGTCTACGCAGTTCAGTTTAGACCAGCCTGGCAACATTTCGCTGAAGGCTACCGATGCTATCAATATTGGCGATAGCTTCATTTCTTCAGCAACTACTGGGGCTGCAGATGGAGGACAAATTTCGATCGCTGCCCCTTCTGTAAACGTCACGGGCCATACAATCATCACTTCACAAACAAGTTTTTCTGATTTTTCAGGTCAAGGTGGCCGAGGCGGCGACATCGTCATCAATGCGGACACATTGGCTCTAAACAGTAACATAACTCCTGATCACACTAATCAACTCGCTATTGATGCCTCGGCTAGTGGATGTTGTTTTCCAGCACACAGCGGAAACGGAGGATCGATTAAACTAAGTGCCACGCAATCAATACTAGTAAACGGCGCTTCGCTAAGCACAAGAACCGAGGGCGATGGATCAGCAGGAAACATTTCCGTTTCTGCACCTCTTATCACGCTAGATAATATTGCAATACTCTCTTCTGAAACGAGTGGAACTGCAAAGGCAGGGAACGTTTCTTTAAATGGAGGAATAATAAATATATTACACGGCTCGATCTTGACGAACAGCTCTGTTTTGTCAAGTAATCCGTTCACCGTTTCAACTGATAGTCCATTGGCGACGGGTGGAAATATCGATATCAGTGCGACCAATTCCGTTTTAATTTCCGGTTTCGGTGCCTCAGGCTCATTTCTCTCTCCAAATAAAATCTCGAGTACCACTAGTTCACTGGCAACAGGTGGACGTGTAAGCATTTCTACTCCCAGCTTAATGCTTGATGATGGGGCACAGGTCACTACAGCTACTAGTTCCCTTGAAGGGGGCATCGGAGGAGCAGTCCTACTCAATGTTGGAAGGCTGAGCTTGCAAGGTGGGGCGACAATTAGTAGCGGGACCGATTCCTTTATTGCGTCTAATATTAGCGACATAGGTAGAGGTAGTATTTTTCTATCCGGCCCTGACCCAGGAACTTTTATTGGGGGTCAAGGGGGTTCAGTGACGATTGTAGCTACTAATGGCATTGTCCTCTCCGGATCAAATACCGGGATCTTTAGCCGTTCGCTCAATAATTTCCCACGTTCCGTGAACGGAGCAGGAGGTCAAATTAATCTCAGAGCAGGACTAGTCAATATCAGTGATGGAGCAAGCATCTCAGCTTCTACTTCGGGGGGCGGCAATGCCGGTAACATCACGGTAAACGCCGGACAGGTATTACTAAGCAATGGAGCCGTGATTACCAGCAGCACTAGTAGTGCACCTAATGCCGGGGTCGGAGGGACCATCAACATCAGTAGCCAGAGCATAAGTATGAGCGAGGGCGCCAAGATTGACGCATCGACCTCTGGTCCAGGAAACGCTGGGAAAATTACCATCAGCAGCGGACTGATCACTGGAGACAAGAATGCGTTCATCAGCACCAGCAGTACAGGAAGCGGCAGTGCCGGAGACCTCTCATTGAATTCTCCAACGAGCCTTACCATCAGGGGCATGACCGTCCAGACATCCTCCAGTCAAACCTCCGGTGGCAACATCAAACTCACCGCGCCGAATCTCGTCCGCATCGTAGACAGCACCATCACCAGCTCCGTCCAGGGCCAGGCCGGGTCTAACGGCGGCAACATCAATATCGATCCACAATTGGTTGTGATTCAGAACAGTCAGCTCCTGGCCAATGCCAACGCGGGCGCGGGAGGGAATATCACGATTGCTGCTTCGGGCGCAGTGCTGGTCGATCCGAATTCGCTGCTGAGTGCCACGGCAGGACCCGCCGGCGTCAGCGGCAGCGTGAATATCAGTGCGCCGATCCAGATCCTCAGCGGTGCTCTTGTGCCGCTCAAGCTGGTCTATAATCAAGCCGGGTTGTCTGGCGACCGGTGTGCGGCTGATCCCAAAGGTCAGTTCAGCAGCTTTGTTCAAACCGGCCGAGATGGTGTGCCGCAGGTCCCGGGCGCGTTGTCCCCGAGTCCGCTCTCGTTCTTGGATTTCCTCACGTCTGGATCGCTGGGACCGCGGTTGCCGAATTTGACCGCAGCACGGCTCGGGCTGGACTCTGTCAGTTTGTACGACTCGACCCTCTTCCGGTTCCATTCAGCCTGTCGCTCGTAGGAGGGAGGACACCATGACACCATCGAATCCGTCCGCATCCCGATTGCGCGCATGCGCGCTGCTCCGCTGGGTCCTGGTGCTCGCCTTGGGAGTCGGCCTCGGTCTCTTCTCCGTCGAGCAGGCCATCTCCGCAGGCCCTCCGGCCAGTCCCACACAGTCTGGATCGAACACACCCCCAATCGGAGCGTCTTCAGCGCTGGATGAAGCCCGTGCCGCAAAACGCGCGGCCGAATCGTATCGAACCGCCGGTGCCCTGTCGAAAGCGGCAGCCAGTTGGACCCAAGCGGCGCAAACCTATGAACGAGCCGGAAACTTTGGCGAGGCCGCACTCGCCTGGACCGAGGCTGGGTCCGTTCATGAGCGACAGCATGAACCGCACAGCCAGGTTCAGGATTTAATTCATCTAGGGTACGCCCTCCAACAGGTTGGGCAATACCATAACGCAGTTGTGACTCTCCAGACGGCCCGCCGGATTGCCGAACAAGCGAACGACACCGGCCTGCTTGCCGCGAGTCTTGGCCAGCTTGGGAAGGCCACCGAGGCGATGGGGAATGACACGAAAGCCATCGAATTCTTCAACGACGCCCTCGCGCTCGCGCGAAAAGAGGAGCGTTCCCCTCTCGTGGCTGTGCTCTTGAATGATCTCGGCAACACCTTCGCTGCACAAGGGAATGCCTCCGAAGCTATTAGTGCGTACATGGAAAGTACCATCCTCGCGCGCGGCACCGGGCAATCGGCACTGAGCATGACCGCATTGATCAACGCGGCGATGGCGTCTATCGATGATGGGCAATTCGCACAAGCCAAGGACCGCCTGGAGTTAGCCTATCGGCAACTGCAAGAACTGCCCGACTCCCACGACAAAGCCTTTGGGTTGCTGAACCTCGCACTGGGCTATGAAGATCTGCGCCCCCAAATCTCGCCGGAACGGACTATGTTGGCGCAATTGGACCCGGGTGCGCTTCCAGGTTCCCGTGGTATTCGCCTCAAGCCTCGACAGGAGGTAGCCTCTGGTGCACCGCGCGCGCCGCAACCCCCTCCAGACCTCAGCGGTACCATGGCCGATACTCGCAACCCTCCGACAGGGTCGGATCAACAGTTGTTCCGCGCTCGCTCGGAGCAGTTCCTTCAGGAGGCAGCGGTCATTGCCACCCGCATTGGAGATCCGACTGCGGAATCCTATGCGCTCGGCTACCTTGGTCAGTTGTATGAACAAACTCGACGGTTCCCCGACGCCCTTCAGTTCACACGCCGGGCGGTGTTTGCGGCTCAACAAGTAAATGCGCCCGAGTCTCTGTATCGGTGGCATTGGCAAACCGGGCGCATCTTAGCCGCGACAGGGAAACAGGACGACGCGATCAAGGCCTACCGCCGTGCCGTGAGCACAGTGCAACCGATTCGCCATGAATTTTCAGGCTATCAAGGACGGCGCCATTCCTTTCGCGACTCCATCGGTCCGGTTTTTTTCGAACTGGCCGACCTGTTGCTGAAACGCGCTGCCGTCAGTTCAAATCCCCAACAGGAACAGATCCTACTGATTCAAGCACGCGACATCTCCGAACTCTATAAGGCCGCAGAGCTGCAAGATTATTTTAAGGATGAGTGTGTCAAGTCCGCTCGGTCCCGCGCTACGACGATCGGAGATATCCCCAAGGGGGCGGCGCTCATTTACCCCATCATTCTCCCTGACCGTTTAGAACTCTTGATGAACATCGCTGGAACATGGCAGCGAACAGCCTCTCCTGTGAGCGTCGGTCGGCTGACCGAGGAAGTCCACGCCTTCCGTCGTGCACTGCAAGATCGCCGCACCCGCGAATATCTGCCTTATGGTCGCCAACTCTATACATGGATTCTCAAACCCCTCGAACACGATTTAGCCGCCGCGAAGATCGACACCCTCGTGTTTATCCCCGATGGCCCTCTTCGAACCATTCCAATGGCGGCATTGCACGATGGTCAACAGTTCCTCATCTCCCGATTCGCCCTGGCGGTCACGCCGGGCATGGATCTCACCGATCTGCGCCCGATCGATCGCACCGGCGTTCACATGTTGTCACTGGGGCTGACGGAAGCGGTTCAAGGTTTCCCCGCTCTCCCGAATGTCAAAGGTGAAATGGATGCCGTGAAGGCCCTCTACGGCGGGACGTCTCTGATCGATCGGCAATTCCTGGTTCCCGCCGTGCAGACCGAGTTGCAAGATCAGCAATACAGTATGGTCCACATCGCGTCTCATGGATTGGTCGGAAATGAAGCGAAAGACAGTTTTCTCCTGGCCTATGACGACAAAATCACGATGGATCGCCTCTCGCAACTCATCGGCATGTTTCAGTTTCGCAAAACGTCGTTGGATCTGCTGACGCTAAGCGCCTGTGAGACGGCGGTGGGTGACGATCGGGCCGCGCTTGGCCTTGCTGGAATGGCGGTCAAGGCAGGCGCCCGCAGTGCATTGGCAAGCCTCTGGTTTATCGATGACGAAGCAACCTCTGAATTAGTGACCGAGTTTTACAAACAGTTGCAGGATCCCTCAATCTCGAAGGCGGTTGCCCTTCAGCGGGCGCAGCTGAAGATCTCCAGCGAACCCATACACGACCATCCCAGCTACTGGGCTCCCTTCTTACTGATCAATAACTGGCTCTAAGAGGATACTAAAAAGTTCCCCAGTAAGATTTTGCCCTTCGCAAGACATCCTGGATCAGTACCCCAGCACATTTAGCTATAAGAAGGCCTATGTGCCGGGAGGAACCCAACACTATGGCCTCTTGCTGTGAGCCCGCCCAAGTCTTTGCTTGCAACCACTTAAAGGTTGCCTTATGCTTCTTTCATAAATTCAGACCAAAACTAGAATGTCGATTGACTTCGAGTCTCTGACATTAACAGAAATCATTCGGCTGCAAAATCAACTCTCAACCTGTCTTGCTCGACGGTTTGAGAAATGGCTGGCTATCGTCTTCAGCGACATCGTGGGGTCGACTGCTTATTTCCAACGGTATGGAGATCAAGCAGGACGACAGATCCATCAACGGCACTTCGATCTGCTAGCAGCCAATCTCGCAGGGTCAGATGGGCGAATAGTAGACACAGCAGGCGATGGGGCCTTATTAGCCTTCACGACAATCGAGGATGCCACTGAGTTCTCAATTCGTTTCCATCGAGCCCACTCGCATACGTATCGGTCCACTCCGCCGGAACACCGGTGGCAAACTCGCACCTGCATACATTGGGGGCCGACTCTGACCGATGGAACCACCGTAGCAGGAGACACTGTTAATCTCTGCGCCAAACTCGCAGCTACCGCACGCGAAGAGAAAATTCTCCTGACATCTCAGGCGGTGGCTGAGCTTCCTAAGCAACACCGCTCCGCTTGCCATCCATTAGATGCTATCCATCTTCCTGGATTACCGGCCACATTTGAAGTGTTCCAGTTACAGTGGAGAGATCCACGCGAAATACCTCGTTATCTAGTGATCCAAGAAACAGGACAGCAGATTGCGATCCCTGATAAATCAGTCGTCTCATGCGGTCGCTTTTCTGAACAGACTTCCGGAAATAGCAATGACATCATCCTGGCTTTGCCTGATCTGCTGTTGTCCCAACGGATCAGTCGTTGGCACTTCGAACTTAGGTCCGATTCCGACCAACTTTTTTTGCGGGCAGTATCGGATAAACCAACGGTGGTTAATGGACTCAACCTCCGGAAAGGGGAACAGGTAGTGATTGAGAATGGTGCGCGTGTGCAATTGTCTGGGGTAATGACCTTAACTTTTGAGCCAGAAGAGGTCAAGCCGGCTCCGCAGGATCTGACGCTCCCTCATGACCGATCCCTCTAGTGCCAATCCAATAGACACAGAAAATCATGACCACACGAGAGAGCGGTTCATAGATATTCAGAACAAACTCTGTCCCTACCGACTCTTTGATGCCTCTGACGACCCGGGCGGGTCATTCGTAACGGTGTACAATTGTCCATTGCGCAAGTAGAGCCGACGTTGCTCTTCAAGATTAAACGGTCGTGAGCCCAGACGTCCAAACACGCTCACCTGATGGCCGCTTTCATCGACTGCTCTGTCTCGATCAAGCCCCTTCGATAGGGCAATGGCGGGGCCCTTTGTCTTATACGTCGCAATCAACTCTGGTACAGGTCGTGGACTGAAACCATAATAATTCGGTTGAGATTGTGGCGATGTGAGTTGGATCACGCGCAAGCCATTCTTTCCATCGGCCACATAGGCAAACAAACTGGCATTCGTGGCTGCCACCCGAACGCTCTGAGCATCGTTGATCTTCCCCTCGGCAGTGAACGTTTGATCGATGCGAGGCTGTTCAGGCTTTTCGATGTCGACGATCACCAGACCGTCGACACCCGCCGCAACATATGCATAACCCCGCGCTGCATAGAGGTCGCGGCCTCCCGGGAGTCGAATGGTCGCAGCAGGCACCGGCTGAGGACGCTCGGGCTTTGTGACGTCCACCACTTTCATTCCCTCATCATCCAACACAAAAGCATAACGGAACTGTACGGCAATCGCTCCAGGTTTCACCAACGATGGAGCCCCCACCTCAGCGACTATTTTTGGATTGAGAGGATCGTCAAGACTCACTACGACCAATCCCCGTTCGCACGAAATATAGGCATGGTGACCGGCAATCGTGATATGCGTCGCACCGTTGAGCGCGCCATCTGCGTTGAAGGTGACCCCTCGCGACAAGAAATTATTATTAGGGTCACCATCTGATAACGTTTCTACATCGACAACGATCAGCCCTTCGTAAAGGTCGGTAACGTACGCATACCGATAGAGCGGGTGCATGACTTGCTCCTGATTCCCTTTAGCCTGTTTTGCAAAGTCGGGACGATCCTGGCGTGACGGTGAAACCGGCATCGTAGTCGGCAAGGCCACCGCCGTGGCATGACGGGACTTCACATATGTGCGCTGGCCAAGCGGGGACACTGGGGCCGTCACGATATTTTCCGAAAAACCTTTGTTGTCTATACTGGCCACGTCATAGACCCTGAAGCCGTCCGATCCGTTAGCGGTGTACAAATACTCTCCCCGAAGCTGTAGGCTCTTGACCTCATTCCCGCTATGATACTTCGCGTTTTCTCTCCCATCCTTGAACCTGGGAATTTCTCGCCCATGCTTCAGATGTTCGGCGTAGTAGTCAGGATAGGCGAGTTTGTGAAGGTAACTTCCGTAAACAGCTTGAGGTTCCTCCCATTCAGTCACTGGAACCGCCTCAAATCCTGACTTGCCTTCCCCCACCCATGCATGTCGTCCAATAAAGTTTGGGAAGTTTGTCCCTTGCCCGAGGACTTGCTGCATCCACGCATTGTTATCATTATTCTTGGACACATGACAGTCCGTACAGCGTTTGGTTTCCGCGGATCTGACCGTATGCGGAAAATGCGGCGCAAAGGCCTGACTGCTGTACCCGGCCGACGAGATAGGCGGCTGCTGTACGTAGATACGTTCACGATTCGTATTCTCTGAGCTCAGCACAAGTGCGCTGGACGACCGCACGGGAGCTATGAGCGTCTTTTCCTCCCCACCTCGTTTCACCGTTCCATGTAAGCCAAGAATAAACTGATCATCCCTTACCACCTGGGGGTTGTACGACGCCCAATTCCTCGTTTCCTCTCCCTCGAAATGATTGGAATCCTTCTTCAAATTTGCCTTGATCGGTAGGTGGCAACCTGCGCAACTTGTGGTCCATGATAGATGGCAGGAGAAACACGCCACCCTCTCGTTAGAATGGGCGAGATTCTCATGGTTAGGAGGTACCTCTCCCCACGTGATACCGTCTTTCTGCAGCGTCTTGGCCAAACGAGATTGTTCGGCCTGTTTCGGATGAGCTTTGGACCAATCCGATAGCGGATCGACGGTGTCCTTGACTTGAACCACCGGCCATTCCTTTCCCTTTTCCAGCGATGAGCGTTGGAACAACTTCCCGTTCCGCCACTCAAACCGCCGCTGTTTCCATTCGGTCAATCCCGTCTTTAAATCGCTTCCGCCAGGAGGGGACATGGGACCAGAGGTCTTGAGCGTCGCATATTGATTGACCGTGCCATGACAATCCGCACAAGTGACTCCAATCGCATCCGCAAATTGGCCATACAGATTCCCATTCCCATGGCTATCCTGTGCAAAATGACAATCGGCACAATGCATCCCCTTCTCCAAGTGAATGTCCTTGAGGTGGACAGGAACTCCAGGCCGACCTTTTTCCCATTCCTGCTCGGAGCGAGGCTGCATAGCTCGTTGGAGTTTCTCGCTCGTCACATCAGGAACAACATTTCCTTGATCGTCCAGTAGATTACCTTTTCGGTCACGCTTGAACACGGCACGGAAATTCCACCCATGGCCATGATAGTCGGCAAACTGCGTCTGTTTAAGCTGACCGTTCAACTTGCTCACCTCTGCAAGAAATTCAGGATCAGACCACTTCCCACGAATAGCTGCTTCTTCAGGGTTTCGATTGAGAATACGCCATTTCTCTTCTTCGGTCGGATACTTTTGTTTCTCCGGCCACATGGCCTCACCATCAGATTCGTAATCCCACATGGTGTACCCAAGAAAGGTATTCACGAACACATTCGGCTGATGCATGTGGCAGACCATGCACTGACTCGTAGGAATGGCCTTGGTCAACTGGTGGCGAAGCGGATGGCCGGCCTCTTGCTTGGGAATCGTTGGGTCGATCGTCTGTGACTCGCCTTTATTCCCAAACTTCGCATAAGGGCCAGAATTGAACGGGTCACGATCATTCGCATACACGACATGACAGGCGGTACATCCGCTCGAGCGAAAATCTCCTGGATGATCGTTGGTCCCCAAAAACGAAAGATGTGGATCGTTCAAACGGGTTTTATGAATGTTGAGAACGGGAACGGCAATCCTGAGGCCGGTCCCTGGCCCTCGGTTGCTTTGTCTGATGTCTGGGCGACCAGGATCTTCACGACTGGGACTCTGGAAAAAGACCGAGGGCGCAGTGCCGATATCGGGGAAATTTGACGGAATGTTGCTCCCGCCTCGCTCAAAGACTCTGAAGATATCTCCGGGGGGAATGACTTCCCATCGAGGCAACGGCATGAGGAACGGGAGCACCCCTTTCGCCAGATCGGACAATGTTGGCGGTGGGACCATTTGAATCTTCTGCGGTATTCCATCGATCGAGTAGCTTTCCCCAAGAAATGGCGTTTTCTGCGCCACAATACCATTGTTATATGCTGCAGCGGTCCAGAACACTCCCGATGTTGTCATGGGGCTCTTCTCGACCTGCTCCACTTCACTTTGGTGACAGGCCCCGCATGTCAATCTTGCAACACGCAGATCGCCAGGATTTATAAATCGAACGAAACTTGGACCTTCCTTATTTAAAAGGGTGTAACTCTGCTTGGGATTGGCAGCGGATCGCCTCCCGTCCCTGCTGTTCCAGGACTCCGGATATCGGGGCTGAACATGCGCTCTTTGCTTCACCTCATTGAATGCGGGAGACTCGGGGGAAGCATCTTTGGCAACCACGGCATTTGTCTGGCCACCATGACAATCCACACAAGCCAGTCTTACGGCTGAAGAGAGGTGCATCGTCGGAGCGTCGCTTTGCGTATGACAACTCACACACCCGTTGTTCTTAACGGTCACCTCCTCATCTGTCTGACCGAGGATGTCGCCTGGAAGGCCCGTGATCGAGGACGATGCACCGGCCCCACCAGGCTTCTCGGACTTCCAACATCCCTGCAGGAGGGCAATGGAGCCCGTAAATAATGCGAGGCTGCATGCAATCCCGATCCTGACCTGAAGGCTGCGATACCTGTGATGTGGTTCCATGGGTTCCCATCCTAGATTAACGGCTAGAACGTCAGCGTCGCTGAGAAAAAAGCCGAGTAGAGGCTTCCACCCTGTTGGATGTCCTTAAATCCCCCACCCGGAGTGAAATAGGCCAAACCGCCGCTCAAGACAATGTTCTGGTTTAAGAGGGGGCGATAGATCAGGCCCGCACTGTAGTCGGCTCCGATGGTGCTTCTCACTTGCGGCTGGTGAAGGAGGTACTGAAGTGGTTCGGTGGCGGCGAACCACAGATAGTTGAAGTTTAAGATTGCTTTCAACTTGGGCGTCAGCTCGGCATCGAGTCCCGCATTGCCCACAATGATGCCCGGATTAACAAACTGCGCCTGCCCTTGCGTCTTACTGCTTCGGAAATCGTTCAGCAGACTCAGCCGATTCGTCAAATTGATACCGGTCTGGGTAAGCGCGATGCCTTGCCGGTTAAAGAAACTAAATCCGCTTCCGGCAAAATTCACGTTGTCGAGGATGGAATCAAATCCTCTGGCGGTTCCATCAGTCGGATTCCGATCTCCCGAGGCATAAAAGACGGAAATTTTTGGCCGCAGCCAATCGATGTCGTATGACAGTTCGGCCGCAGCCATTTGGGCATTGATTGAGACTGGCCTTCCCGCAATCGAATCATGCGTAACATTGCCCAGCACCTGATAAAACGCGTGGGACAGATTGAACCGTCCGATATGCCCATCTCCTGCCCAGCCGAGGTAGTAGGAGTGAACGTTATGGGGTCGCACATCACCCACCTTGGCCGGCCGGACGAGAAAACCATTGCGATCGTATTCCTGCCCATTGGAATCCTGGGTGCCGGCATCATCACGATCGTGATGAAAGCTCAATTGCGTCGTATACCCTTGCCAAATGAAGTCCTGCCGGTAGAGGTTCGCGACGACAACTTGTCGATGCCGAATCTCGAATGAATTCAACTGACTGTTGGTATCTTTTTCCAACAAATTGAAGTAGGCGACGTTCCATTGATAGCGATTGTTGTCAAAATTTCCAAAGAACCGTGCTCCCGGCTCATTGTCAGAGAAGATAAATCCACGAAAGTCGCTCGTGAATCCCTGAATGCCTGCGCGCACGGAGATAAAGTCGTAATTCCTGGAGATGTCGAAGAGTCGTTTTTCGACAAACGCCTCCTGGAACGCGATCTGGCTATCCGTCCTGGTGGTCCCATCACGGACATCCAACTTCACGACGTTGCGTTCTTGGACATTCAGATAATTGACGTTGAACACCGGCGTCACACGCACAGCCCAGTCACGCGGCTTAAAACCGGTGGATCCTTTGAACAATTCAAAACTCGTCACGAAATTCTGGTTAAAAAATAGTTGTCGCCCGTGCCCAAAGAATTGGCCACTCCCAGCCTGTTCCCGGCTCACACCCTGAGCGGTCGGCAACTTCCTTGCCTCGAAGAGCGAATCACTGATTCCGATGAAATTGAAGAAAATGTCCTGGCCGATGATCGGATAGTCCCCCTTCAACAGATTCTGGGAGTACGGATCAAGGAGCCCGCTGGAAGATCCAATACGCCAGCGGTCACGGATTGGAATGAAATTACTTCGCTGAAAGTCGTCGATTTCCGACTGGGTGGGAGCACTGCCATCCACAACTGTTGCATCGGGTAAGGGCTGTGTGGGAAGCGGACGCGTGCGTCCGCTCGGAAGCCGCTTTTCAGATCCTGCGTCGACGGGCTGGGAGGCAGGCGCCATATCTGCGGGCGCCTCCCCAACCGGTTTGCTTGGACCAACCTCTGGGAGATCTGCAGCCTTCTGGTCGACATCCGCAGAAGGCATAGTCGGAGGTTTCTCTTCTGGCTGCACTAAAACCTTTGGCGAGACCGAAGGAGTCTCAGGAACTTCCACTTCTACTGGCGGAGCCATCGATGGCGCGACAGTCGCGGGTTTGTCCTCGGGTATTTCGACTCCTGGCAATTTCTGAATCCGGCCACTGGGTAGCCGCCTTTCAGCCGGCGCGTCTGCCGGCTGCAGCACAGGAGCAGTGACCGCGGGCATTTCGCTCACCGCCGACTTGCTCGGGCTCGATGCAGGAAGGTCAACCGCTTTCTGTTCAGCACCCACGCCGGGAGAAGCCAGAGGCTTTTCAGCCGGCTGCGCCTGAGTCTTCGGCGGCAATGCGGGTTTCTCTGGTGCCTCAACTTGGACTGAGGGAGGAATAGGAATGATGACCGGCTGTCCATCCTCGACTGCTTTTGGTGGAGGGACCGGCGAACTGAGGGGCTTCTCGGCTTCCACATCCGGTGAAGGAGGCACCACTGGTTCCGTGACGGATTGAAGTGGGGTGATATCGTCCGCCTTTGCCTTTGGCAATGCATCTTGTTTCTCAGGTGCTTGCTGGTTTGGACGGCTGGGAACCGGACGTTGAGGTGTTGTCCGTGAGCGACCGCTGGGAAGGCGTCGGGACGGTCCAGATTCTCCCGACGGCGGTGACACCTGCTCTTCGGCCCATAAAGCCACCGGGCCATTCAGTATGAGCACCATTCCCACAATTCCTACTAACCACATTCCACGTCGTACGCTCACTGCCACTCCTCTTAGAAGAGGTTTGGGTTCCTCGGAAATACCGCATAGGGGAGCCTCACCCCCCGTACCATTCTCGTATCAGATCGAATGCCGGCAGGGGCTTCAAAACCAGTACTCCCAATGGAGGCAATGATATCGTCCTGATCCACACCATCTCCGGAAACTCCAATAGATCCCACATGAATCGGACCTCTGAAAAGCGGAAAAGCCCCCGGGAAGATCTGGAAACCATTCGGAACTGTCGGCAATCCAGTACAAGGTGCAGTAAAACCAAGAACGTTCGTGAGATTGAGCGCATCGAATTGGAGGCCGGTATTAAAGATACTCCACTGGCCTAGCGGCTTGGAGAGAGGTCCGAATGAAAAGTTTGCACTCGCACCGAGAGGGAAAATAGGCTGGCTCAAGAATCCTACCGCCCGATCCGAGAAGGCAGTGGACCCGTTCAAGGGCACACCTTCGTTCGTCATCGAAGCCGAATATCCACTCAAACCTGCCGTCACGAGACTTGACCCGGCATCTGCCCGAGTGAAGAAATTGGCGGTTCTTGCCTTCTGGGCCGACACGTCAAACCCAAATATGGGCGCATCCGTGGTGCGAAAAATTCCCAGAATCCTTCCACCAGTGTCCGTCACTGTAATGGAGACTCGCGCCGCCGACCCGAGTGGATTTCGAATGGCTGCTCGAGTCCTGTTCGCCTGTGTAGCAGCCTGAGCAATGATTTGTGTCACTTCCGGAATCGTGAGCCCCCCCGGATCAGGACTCGCGATAATGGGAAAATTCGCATCAACCGAACCGGAGATTCCTCCAATGGTCGCCGCCGAAAAACCGCTTGCAGGACTCGCGATGGGAGCTTGAATTTCGGTTCCAACTAACGAACTGTATGCAGCTGTATTGAGGCTGGCCGGCGGCTCGGCATTCGAGAACGGAATCGTGATCCCATCGATAAGAATTTGATCACCACGGATTCCGCCCGGCGCCGAGAAACCAAGCGTCCCTGCGGCAGCGATCACCTCTTCGAGAGACTGGTCCGAATCAGAGGGATCCCGATCAAGCGAATAGAGGCCATCTCCCTCGATACCTATGCCTCCCACGGCCGTACCGTTCTTGTAGAGAGGGAGCCCGCCAAGATCTGCGGCAAGTCCAAGCGGCAAGTTGGACGTGTTGGCCGGATGACCCGTCCGACTGACATCGCTGCACCGCAGTTGTGAGAACTGCACTCCGAACAGCGGTCCACCCGGGGAGGGATTCACATTAGGAGGAAAATGCTCTTGGACAATAAAACTAGCAGATCTCGTGCTAAACGCATTGCCTTGAGTGCTAAAAAACGCAGCTGTTCCTGCTTTGGAAATAGCCGCTGCGTCCGCCAGATTAACTGGCGTCGGACTATCAAGACCACCACTTCCGCCTCCCCGAATTGTGATCGTCGTGGTCGCCCCAGCCATTCGGAACACACCGAGCACAAATCCTTCGTGGTCCACTACGGCAATCGTAACCGGAAGACCCACCGACCGAGCCTGGGTCGCGGCCTGCGCGATAATCGTCTGCACCTCACCCGCTGTCAGATTCACGGTCCCCGACGCCGATTCCGGCGCAGCACCGGTCGGTTGATTCAAAGAACTCGATCCACAGGCCGAGAGGAACGCCGCGAGAAATATGAGGGCTAGGCCATATGTATAAGAACGATGCCCCACGAGCACCATCCCGCTTGTCTCAACATGCGGGGACATGTCAATGCGCATAGCCAGGTTCCTTTAAGAGAATGCCCTACGGTGACGCGACATTGGGATCACTCTGGTGAGGAACGGATGCGAGAGGGTCCGGTGGCTTGGGAACATGGAAATTATGGCAGGATCTACAACTTGATTGAGCGCCACCCGGCTCCATGTGGCAATTTCGGCAGAGACCGATCGACGGAAGCAGCACATCTTCCGTCTTCCTACTGGCGGGAGCGCTTTCATGACAGGCCACGCACCAATTCCCCTTTCCCTTCGCCTTGAGCTCAGGTAGAGCAGAATGGGCCTGATGATCGAAGCGGCTGTATGGCAACCATCGAACGGGAACATTTACACTGGCGATCAAAAAAAGGCCTGGGCTAGGTAGCGTACTTGTATAAGAACTGTCAAGTGTAATCATGTTAGGTAGAAATACGTCCATTCCTTCTCTCGTAGCCCTTGCAATTGGGTATACCGAAACATTCTTCCCACTTTTGTCGCTCTCATCGTTGGTGCCGTTGTTTCCTCTTCCGACATCCTTTTCATCGCGATTTGGAGAAAGACTTGGCGGAGAAGCAGCGAGACGTAATGCCCGCGCTTCTTCTTTCTCTCTCGTCGCGACCTGAGATGACATCGCTCTATTTTCAGAAGCAGATGGCGGTAGATCCGACACAGGAGACTCTGCGAAGTGACATTTCAGACATCGTCTGATTTTCGATGAAAAGAGGATCTTTTCTGCCTCTGCCTGACGATCCACCACATAGCGCTCTTGCTCCGTCTGAGGTTGTCCTGGTAGCCGCCGTCCTGGAATCCAACGCAGATGTTCCGGCTTCTTTGCCTCCTCAGGATGGTTCTGGAGATAGACGGTTGAAAAGATTTCGACCAACTGCTGGCGAACGGCCGCCGGCTGCCGTCCGTGGGTTACACTCCTGCCGGGGAGCAGCTGGGCGAATTCCAGATCTGCGGCATGACATTGTCTGCAGTCGCGCTGAAATGTAATCGGCTGCATGTTGCGTCCTTCATTGTCGATCCTGTGGCATTCTGAGCAGGTCAGAGGCTTGAGACCCATCGTCTCCAGATAATCTTTCTCTAACTCCAGATGGAGCGCGTGATTCAGCTTCAATCTCCCGTCATCTTTCAGCTGTGCCTTGTCGTTGAGCCGCACGCGCAGAGGAACCGCACGGTCCGGACGTGATCGAGAAACGGCAAATTCTGGATGGTCGTTCGTGAAACTGTGCACCGCCGCGATGTCCGGCACCTGTTGATCCCTTGCCTTCAGATCGCCGTGACACTGAACACATTTTGTATCCGGCACATCGGCTAACACCTTCTGCCCCTTGTGCTCCAAGTGACATGAGGCACATAAGGGAGACGGCGACAACGCGACCTCTTGCTTGAAATGCGCTGGAGACAAGATGTCAGATCGATGGCACGTCTGGCATGCGGCGTTGCCGACAAAGTTCCAGACAGGCTTCATCGAGGCATGGCACACTTCGCACTGATGGGCGAACTTGGAATGTTTCACGGACACGGGGCCTGGCATGAACACTTCGCGCTTCTCAAGGGCCAAGGCGAGTATCGACCCCACCAACACCAGAAGAGTCAACACCGACGCAATGCGCCCCTTCGACCATCGCCCGCCAGAAAGCTGAAACTTCGGCATGAGCGCGAGCGAAGGCTCGATTTGCGTCCTCGGCGTTTCTTCTACGGCCAAGACAAACGGGCCCGACAAATCCGGTTGAGACACGGACAATAGGTAGTGCTGAATCCTGATGACATCCCCATGACAAAGTACCGCTTCTTCGACTGGCGCGCGATTGACATAAGTCGCCTGGACCTTCGAGGTATCACGGAGAATGTAACGACCTTGTTCGTCAAGCCGAATCTCGGCATGATTCAGCGATACGGAGAGATCTTCAAGACGGAGTTCGCTCGAGACACTTCGACCGATGCGTAATATCTCGCCGGAGACTTCGAGAATTCTCTCTCGCACTTCACCGCGAGATGAAACCTTTCGGATAATCTGAAACGACATCGACGCCCCACCAACCATACGGGCATAGCCCTAGTATATGAACACCACTACAAGATGAAGCCCTACCGCAAAGACCATTGCAATCGACACAGGAACGTGAACGTACAACCAGGCCTGTAGTGCATTCCGAAGTCGCATCTGATGCAGGAGATTGACTTCCAACTGAGCTTTCTTCAACAAGAGCTGAGAAAGAATCTGAAACGCCGCCTGATCCTCAGGCGGAATCCCCGAGACTTTGCTCGCCAGATCCGCGGACCGCAACGCAAGAAGATCGCTCCCCTGCCCCTTCAACAGCAACGACCAGCCCTTCGGAGCGCGGTGCTGCAAGGTGGCGACTTCCGCCTTATAGATCTGCACGAGGGCGTCTGACTTGTCCTTCACCAGAGCACGCATGTCAGACAGCAGCCGCCCCATTTCAGGGTCGATCTTGTCGGCTTGCTGCCCCGCTTCGTATCTCGTTAAACGAGCCGGGATATTTCGATAGAAGAAAAGGCCGACGACCCCGCTGAGTATGACGACCAGAAGCAATACAAATGCGAGGGTATGCACATCCCACCCAAATCGGAATCCTGCATGCATGGGAATGAGTAGAAGTGTCAACAATCCGAGATAGACGTGGGCGCTTACCCATCCCTGTAGAGTACCGGTGGCGCTCGCATAAGAGCGTTTGCGGATACCTAAGTACATTAGGACTACAATCAAACCGGTGCCGGCCACCCCGTACAACAGTCCTTCGGCTGATCCCCCATAGGCTACCGCACGAGACTGATAGTTGAGGTAATGAAGGACGAGTCCCAATGCAATGGCGGAAGAGATCCAAAACCAGCGGCCGGAGCGATATGTAAGGAACGAAGTCCCCATTCCTGGCTCTTAGCAGGCAGTGGAACAGCAATGTGGGCACGCCAGACCTTCACTCGCCCATAGGTCTGGGACATCGGGAGAACATCTGATCCTGAACCTTCACATAACGCCGGCAGACTGTTTCAGCATCCTGTTAGTGCCCACCCACGCCAAGCCGCTTAAAATATTCATTGGGAGAAACACGAAATGCCGCCCCGGTAGGACAAATGCGCACGCAGGCGGGCCCGTGCCCCACGTCCTTGCACAGATCGCACTTGATTGCCTTTTTCTCGCCGCTCTCTTCATGGTCCGCTGAATGTCCACCGAACCCGATCATCTCCAGAAGTCGATCGAGGGGTCCGACCTCCTCCACTTTCGCCGGATGCACCATGAAAATATTGCCGTACGGGCAATTCTTCGCGCAGTTCCCGCACCCGATGCAACGGGCGGAATCAATATAGACTTCGCCGCTTTTGTCCCGGAGGATCGCATTGCCAGGGGGGCAATCTGTCAGGCACATCGGGTTCTCACAATGACGGCAGGAGCTCGGCACCAACAGGTTTCCGAAAATGTTTCCCTCTGTGCGATAGAGCCGCGTCTGCCCTTGATGCGTACTCGCACAAGCGTTCACGCATTGATCGCACCGAACGCATTTGTCTTCGTCGATAAACAATACATCGGTGCCCTCAAACACCCCGCTATCGACCATCTTGTTGACCAGATGGTCCTCGCCGACCTCACGGATGAACACCTCGGCACTTCGCACGAGCATTTCCTGCATATGCCGGTGTAACCGCTCACCGACCGCTGGATAGCGCTCCACCATCGCACTGAAATCTTTTCGTTTGAAACGAATGGTTTCACTGACCTTGGTGGCCGTCACCGTCACCTGGCGCTTAGGACGGGTCGGATTCAGCAACTCTACCTCGCCGAAGGAACGGCCCACGGGTAGGTGATTCACCACGACCTCTTTCCCCTGCGCCCCACCCCGCTTGCTGATTTTCATCGAACCGCTTCTGACCAAATAGAACTCATCTCCCGGATCGCCTTCTTTGTAAACCACCTCGCCCTGTTTATAGCTGCAGGTGGTGGCTCTCGACGCGAGCGAACGAAGAAATGTCAGGTGGGCATCGGGCAGCAGATATAACTGCAACGCCCTGACTATAAAGTTTTCATCGATGGCTCGCTTGACCGAAGGCTCGGCATTCAAAAGACGCAGAACGGCGCGCCGGGGAATTTCCAACAGCACAGAGTCCTCGACGGACTTCGCTTTCTCGGAACGCCGCAACCCGGACACCAGGCTCGTTTCACCGAAAAATTCTCCACGCCCCAACTGCGCAAAGACCTCCTCAGCCCCCTGTATCCGCCGGCTGACCTTGACGGAGCCTTGAAAAATAATAAATAAGCTATCGGAATAGTGGTCTTCGCGATAGATCGCTGTCCTGGCTTTCACGTCGGAGTGAACGGTTGAAGCAAGGAGCAGCTCACGCAGGGCTGTGTCCGGCACATCGGCCAAGAGCGGAGTGGCTGACCGCACCTCATTCAACCGCTCTTCCGTAGATCCCTGCAGCATGCCCAGGCGTTGATCCCGAATGATGGGCTCTTCCACCGGTTCCACATCATGCCCGAGCAGATATTCCACCACATCGTAGCCTTGATTCATGCCTTGCTTGATCAATCCGTAGCCCGCCACCGCGCCGATCATGAACAACCCGGGAATGTTCGTCTCGTAATGCTTCGTCAGGGTGGGAGGGGCCGTGGGATTCGTCGAACCGAAACTCACGCCGATTCTTTCGAGGAACGGCCGGGGAATTTCGGCGCCGATGCGAACGAACACCAGATCCGCCTTCACCTTCACGGTCTGTTCGGGCATCTTGACATACACATAGCCCTCTTCGACCCGTTCCACCGCCGCGTTGTGGAAGGGCGTCACCTGGTTCATCGCAACTTTCTGCGTGATATCCCGGAACAGCGCATCCTTCAGCCGAAAGAATTCCGGACTTCGATTGACCACGGCAACACGATTTTTTTCACACAGCGCCAATACGCCTTCGATGGCGGCGTCCCCCGCGCCAACCATCAGAATATCTTCGTTCTCGTAAATGGAGGGATCCGCGAGTTTGGTGGAGACATGAGGAAGCGACGCGCCTGGCACCGTCAAAGTACGAGGATTCCCTTGAATGCCGATGGCGAGGATGATGTACGTAGCAATGTACTCGCCTTTGCCCGTCTTGACCGTAAACACGTCGCCGGATTTGGTAATAGCTTTGACCTCTTCGGGCCTCTGGATCCGAACACCAGTCGTGTGTGCGGCCTCGCTCCACTTTTCGAGAAGACCTTCACGCGTGCCTGCCTCGAACGGAACGTCGCTCCGAAGGGGAATCATCGGCGGCTCCGCCATGACGTGCTTCCCCTTCTGATAATCGAAAATCGTGTTGGCGAGCTCTCCCTTCTCGAGCACCAGCACCGTCATGCCATTCTGCTGGGCACGGCAGGCGGCACTCAACCCGGCAGGCCCAGCTCCTATCACGATGAGATCGTACATGCTCAAATCCTCAGGAGGCCGGCTTGGATGTGACAGCACCCGTACTACTTATAGGAGGCGCTTCAGGCTCGAGGAGCTTCCGCAGAGCAGCAAGATGTTGCCCGAACTGGACGAGGTTGAATTTCTGACCCAAGACGATATCCGTATTGAGTTGATCGATCGACGCAGTGATGGCCTTGCTATTAGGCATCTGCCCCATCGCCTCTATATAAGAGCTCTGCAGAGTGCTGATCGCCAACACCGCCTGCTCCGCCGATTGAAACCCTGCATTAGCAATACCCGATGCATCGCCGGCAATGCGTCGCATGATCGACCAGACCTCCTTCTGTGTGAACTTATGCTGTTCGACGTTCGAAACCAGCTCTTCCGACAGCCGCTGAAGCTTGCTGAGTGCCTGCTCGAACTCAGCCATCGACGATTTTCCGGTGAGAGACTCATGGAAATTGGCCACCACTTGATCCAACGCACCAGCCTTGTCGGGAGCAATTTCCCTCACCGCATGACGGAACACCGTGTAACTGGCGGCATTCCAGACCAGTCGTCCCGGTTTTTTCCCCGTATAGTCCTTCACCCGCCATCGCTGCAGTTTCTTTTCTGCCTCGGAAACGCCTCGCACCCGATCCACCACGTCATGGTGACAGGCATAGCAATCGAAGTGGATTAGATCGGGCCATAGAACGGATTGAGATTTTCGTGACGACGACAACAGTTCCACCTGATGACGAAAGGCCACAGCCTGGCCGACCACCCACGCTTTGGCCCCAAGCCAATCGCGTTCTGCCTTTTCCTTCGGCGGCAACCAGTGGAGGGGCATGAGCGCGCTGAACGAATCCAATTCGAAATTCAAGCGGGGATGACCAGCGCCGATCAATTCATGGTCGACGATCGCCTTCTCGGTACCCAGGTGGCAGACGAGGCATCGCTCCGTACGCTTGACCAGGTTTTTCGTATCGAGCATCCCGTAGGCCGCCCCTTTTTTCTTATCCCAGTCCTTGCGTGTGTGAGGTCCAAGCCATTGTTCAGAAGGTCCATGGCATCCTTCGCAAGTCACTCCCTCGGTCAGATCATAGTTGGCACCTTGATGCGCCTTATCCACATCCACTGCATGACAGGCTAAACATCGGGGCTCTGATTCCGCATTCTTAATGCCAAGATTCTTGGCCATGCGCTGAGAGTCTGGCGTCTTCAAATTTTCAAAGGCCGAGGAATGTCCGAAGTCGAGCTTGTCTTTTTCCTTCTCCGCGTTCCAGAGCCAACGGAAATATTCATCCTGCAGGATCGGAAATTTCCTCTTCTTCGGATCCGATAGGCCATGGCATCCGGGCCCACCACACGATGCCGCCCCCATATATTTGTAAAGATCGGGCGACTTGTCTTTTGGAGGCGCGGCCGGCTGCTCAGGCGTTTGAGCTTGTGAATCAAACCTGATCTGCCACCAATACCCCAACACCACGAAGAGAACCACACTGAACACCACACCGATCAAGCGACCGCTGGACTTGGTGACTTCCGTCATCTCACTCCCACCATTTCTAAAGATGGCTTTCCTATAAGACACTACGATTCCGTCTGAGAATCGGATCTTTCAGTCGAAGAAATAGGGAAGATTGCTGCAGTCGTTTGCAAAATAAATCGACGCAGGACTGCAAACACCGCAACGGTGAGCCGGAGAATTTCACCTGCCTGTCGAAGAAAATCGCTGTAGAAGGGTGGAGAGTCCCTGCTCAACGTGCGGACCATCAACGGTAGGAAATCCAAGAGGACCCTCACGTTCGTCCAAAGTCAGAGCGGAAACTACCAGGAAACCGAACATGGCATTCAGAACCGGCCGCACAAGCGTGAATGCGGCCCATAGAACGGCGCCAAGACTACGGCTTCTGCAAGCGGAATGCAATCCCCATAACTTAGAGCATGTCGTTCATCTGAAGCCGTTCTATTCCACTCTCTTGTCCTGCGAATCGCCGCCTATCTGAGGAAACAGATAGATTCAAGTAGGACCCAAATCTTTTGGAACCATTCTGTAATCGCTGAACCGCCTCTGGATTTTTGCCCTTTCTACTGGTAATGGTGTACGACCGACAATGCGAGAGAGCAGTCATCTGATTGCCGCTTTTCATTGCACCACCAACCATCGAGAAGACCATGGCACCATCTTCCCTTCCCTGGATCGGCACAGGCCTGACGGACAAAGGACGAGTTCGAACTTCCAATCAAGATGCCTTTGCTATCGACAATGAACGAGGCCTCTGGGTAATTGCCGATGGGATGGGCGGACATGCCGGAGGCAATATCGCCAGTGAGGTGGCTGTTGCCTCAATCGTGACCTATGTGCGCACCTCCGCTCACTCATGGCCCTCTTCAAGTAATCGACTCCAGTACGCTACGACCGTCTTAACTGATGCGGTTTCTGCCGGAAAACATGCCATTCAAGAACGGATCGCGGTGGCACCAGAACTGAGCAGCATGGGAACGACTGTGGTCGCAGCCTGGCTCTCGCCCCTCCCTACGCCCTCTATGGCCATTGCCCACGTGGGCGATAGCCGCGCCTATGTGATACGCGATGAACAACTCGTACCGTTGAGCACCGATCACTCCCTGGTACAGCAACTCGTGACCGAAGGTTCCATTACCCTTGAAGAATCGTGGGATCACCCTAAAAAGAATGTCATTTTGAGAGCCCTCGGGCTCAACTTTCCCTCGACACCAGATATCGCTCTGCATCCCCTTACTCCACACGACATCGTGCTACTCTGTACCGATGGCCTTACGAAAATGCTTTCCGAAGAAGAGATTTTGTCCGTGATCCTCGAGTCCCAGGGTATTCCAGAAGACACCTGTCAACGTCTCATCACTCGGGCCAATGCCGCAGGGGGAAAAGACAACACCACTGTGCTACTCATCACCCCGAATACACCTTCCTAAATCGAGAAGCCACGCGTCCTTCCAACGCCTTATCCGCTGATCGATGCCGATGAACAAGGACATCTTCAGTACTTACACAATTCTGAATGAAGTCTTCAAGCGATTCTAAATCCTAATTGGGTTCTAGCTTTTCCCGGAACCTTAGATTCCTGAAGCTAGTCCTATTTTAATTTTCTATTGGCCCCAGTGTCCAAGAAGGTACCTCCCGAATGGAACCAGCGGCGAGCACCGAATAAGGAGTTGAGCCTATGGGGAGGTCTCGGAACGACTCCTGCCTGCCTCAATGAGAATGGTCCCCTTGCTCCCTCATGATTTTAGGAGTTGCGGCCGGGTTGCGGAGCTGCGGGTTGGTGACAGAGTTTGGCTCGTTCCTGTCGCTGTGAGATCCAGCATCTATATGCCTAGCGAGGGGTTGGATAGGATTCAAGAAGGAACTCATAAGCCGCGGGTCTCCCGTTCACTCCGGGACACCGCCACCATATTTTCCAGCGGCTTAGCACTCGGCTGCTCTTCCACCTCTTCATTAGGGTGCGCGGGGGGTGCGGATTCGATTCCACCCCCGTACGCGCATCATCAAGCTTATTAACCCATCCCCCATCACGGCTAGGGAATAGGTGCCCGTACGTATCCATCGTCATTTGAATACAGCCATGCCCGGCTTGCTCCTAAATGCACTTTGGGTGCGCGCCGTGTTCTATGAGCAATGAAATAATCTGTGCCATAGATTATGCAATCGCAGGTGCGAATAGTGGGTTTCAGCAACTGAAGCTACGGTCTTATGCGCAAATTCTTTTACCAGCATGGGGTGCTCACGCTCATATCCTTATTTACTGTATAAACGTCTGATCTCTCCAACCTATCCGCAAGTGCGAAGCGAGAATTTTGCTGCCGTAGGGATCTACCTGCGTTTATACAACCTCTCGAAGAATCACCATTTAACCCAATATCCCTCATGGACTGATTTGGCGTGCTGCCCGATGATTGGCACGTATAGGTACGTATCATGCAGTAGCCTGCCTTATTTTTATCCCACGGTTTGTGTTTGGAAAGCAGTAGCTCGTGAAGAGAGGGATTGATCTTGGGTCCGTCTAAGAGAAGCTTCAGTTTCCAATGGGATTCCTCATCTTGAGCTTCAGTGAAAACGCGTCGAATGCACCGCAGCAGCTCAGTGCAAGTCAGAGTGGATCTAGCCGAGTGCTTCCCTTGCCCGAGGTTGCCAGACGCCGCACAGCACGAGAGGCCCGTGTCAGTTAACAGGAGGATGCCATGCATAGCACGAAAGGCGTCGGAAGCTTGTTCCCTGAAATGACGAAGTTGATTGCGCTCTATGAGTCGCAAAGTGGGCAGGATGTATTTACGATTGCCGCGAAAAAGGAAATGGCGCAGATCGAAGCAGCTTATTCTTTGAGGCAATCACACACTGGGCACGGAACGGAGTCACGCATGGCGAGAAACTGAAAGGCGAACACATCATCAAACGCGGCATGACCCCTAGACATGCTTACATGGCTGCTGCAAACACTCATGCACAATGTTTATCGGTGGGAGGCACCAGTACACAGACCCCACGTGAGGTTTCCTTGGCGCTCACCACGCTGAAATCGCTCCGATTGCAGCTTAAGACAAGCCAGGCCGACCTCACTGGCCGAGTCGTCGCATCCTTGACGACGACGCTGGGCGATACAGTGCTCGAAAGGCTAGAGAAGGAAGTGCGAGAGGGGCGAAAAGGATTGCGGGCTGATCCGCAGCCGATGCGGAAGGCATCGTGCGTCAGATGTTGATCGGGCTTGGCCCGCATCGCCCAGCCGATCACCCGCCGAAAATACAGATCCAGAAGCACCGCCATATAGAGCCCGCCCGCGTGGAGACAGAACTGAGCATGCAGATACGGCAACTGCCATCAGCATTGCGCCGGTCGTTAACCTGGGATCGCGGGCTGGAATTGGCCCAGCACAAACGATTGACGATCGATACCAAGCTCCAGGTCTCTTTTTGTGACCCGCAAAGTCCGTGGCAGCGGGGCACCAACGAAAACACGAACCATTTGCTGCGTCAGTACTTCCCGAAAGGCACCGACCTGTCACGCTACTCCCATAGACTTGAACAGGATCGCGTTACGGTTGAATCAACGTCCGCGGAAGACGTTGGGGTTTCAGACGCCAGCCGCTATATTGGATGCAGGTGTTGCGCTCACCGGTTGAACCTGCCGCGGCTTTTTTTAAAATATCCCGCTCCTCGGTGACCCGCACCAGCTCTGGCTTCAGGCGCGCCAGTTCGGCCACCGGCTCCGCTTGCCGACCGGAACCGGGGAACGCCCCGCCATGCGTGGCGACGTCCTGTTGCCATTTGTAGAGACGATTGCGAGGGCTGCCGAGTTCACGGGCGATCTCAGCGGCCGAGCGTTGGCCGGCATTCAGCAGCAACACGGCCTGTCGCTTAAACTCGGGAGTGAATCGTCGGCGCTGTCCCATGTCGCACCTCCTCCGGGGCAATCGTGCCCCCTTTGGGAGTGGCCGCCAAACCCGGGCTAGCTCAAGGTGCCCCTGTTTGGTCTCTTCCTGTCCGCTCACTATGCACTGTTCATACGGGTTCCGCCGACCGCATAGCATTGCTCTTCGACTCATAAGCCGCGGGTCTCCCGTTCAATCCGGGACACCGCCACACTTCGAGCATACTCTCCCGCCGTTCATCGCCGTACTCCTTGAGCCTTCCCTACCCGCAACACCTACCCGCAACACCCACCTGCAAAGACCTGCCGTTGCCGAGAGGCATTCCAGCAGCGCTCACAAAGTTCGACGCTTGAATGGGTCATCTCATCGACGCTTGCAATTCGTCGCTCGACCATTGTCCCACAATCGGAACATGCGCCTGCGATTGGAATACTTGTACTACGCTCTTGGGTCAACATGAGACACCATTTTTGTGTTCGGACGGGCCGGCCGGTTACAGACAGCCGACATGAACTCCTGCCCGCCTATAAGACTTGCTAGATTACGCCGCAACCGAACCGCAAACGGCTCCGCCTTAGTCCGATATAACTCCCATTGCATCTGGCGCAACTGTCCGTTCAAGGAATCCACCATTCGCTCCAAGTCAACGAGCCGGTCTGTTCCAAAGGATCTTCCTGCAGTCAGCATCATATCCTCCCTGTTGCATTAAACTGGACAATGACGAATCACGCCGATGAGAATGCCCTCAATATGAAATGCATCTGAAGGTCTCACCATTATCGGATGCATCGCCCCGTTCGCAGGATGCAACTCAATGTGTGAGTCCTTCTTGAAGTACGTTTTGATCGTTGCCTCGTGGTTCACCAAGGCCACAACGGTTTGTCCGTTCTGCGCGGTTTCCTGTTTCCTAACCACCACAAGGTCTCCAGGAAGGATGCCATCCTCTTTCATCGACTCCCCTTTGACACGAAGTGCAAATGTGTCTCCGCCACGTAACATGCTGGGCGGCACATCGATGAGCTCCGACTGGGGGATTGGCTCAATCGGCAAGCCAGCCGCGACCATTCCCGCCATGGGAATTTCAGATGGTCGCTCCAACCGGTTCAGCGCGACTTGGACCATTCCAGGAATACGGCGCATGCCGGCCTCATAACGTGCGATTGACACGCGTGTCGTCTGCAACGCATCGGCAAGTTGCTGCTGCGTGAGTCCAAGCTGATCTCGCACTTGTTTCAGATCGGTCGGCTTCATGTTGTAACCAATGGTTACATAGCCAGAGATCCGCTGTCAAGCCCTATCGATAGATTTCAATGAATGGAGCCAGAAAACCTAGGCCAGGAGAGATATCTGTGTATAACTCGACCCAAACGACCCGTCTAATGCAGAACTTCATAATTATGATGCATGAAATACCTGTCTTCATCTAGGTTTTGTAGTTTCAGACTTATTTTTTAAAAAGCACCCCCACATCTTGTGGTAGGGAGCTCATTTCAACCAATGCTTATTTTTTAGGCAAAGACGTGTGGAAGATAGAGAAATGCTCAGTATTTTAGTGGAAAAGTGATCTTATCAACAGGCTTATACACAGAAGCTGGGGAGATAATTTTGTGAACATTTTTCTTGACCTTTTCATACAGATTTTTTCTCTTTTTCAATCTCAACTTCTGTATATGGTCCTGGGAGAACGATTGAAGGAATCCTTCAGGAGTCCGCAAGCCTGATTCGGTTGAGACATTGGGTGGATGGGTCAGAGGAAGAAAGAGACGACCGCACATCGACGTTGGTCCATAGGACATTTCCCAATCGACATTCTAGCTATCTTCTGAACATGCGAAAGAGGATGGCAACTTAATGAGTTGTGCCTGATTCATCGAGAGAAAACATCAGATTCGTCATGCTGAGACGATAGAAAGAGTTGACTATCGAGGAAAACACACAACGATCAAGAAAACGTTCATTACCGAAATCGCGAATATTCGAAGTCTCGCCCAGCCGACCATCCGACACGAGATTGCACAACTTCGACCCTGATCAAGACAACGGTTCGCTGGAAATAAATCTTTTGTCTACCCCTGCGTGATCGTCGCGGGAACCGGAAACCCGCAGTCGATCGTCACTCGAACCACGTTCGCATTCTCAATCATCAAACTTCATACGACCATCTCCATATCGGGAATGTACGCCACTTCCACATTGCATTGACAAGTCGACTAAATACATCGTCCAGCTTCTTGATGGATCCTTAACCGTTCTCAGGCACCTAGCGTGAGAACCTCGCACAATCGTGAGTCACAACAATCAATGACAGAGCCTGTTGCATCAATAGGGTTTTGCGTTTCACCTGAATTGGAAACGCGGCTGCGCATCCAACGCCAACAAGTCGTGCTCGGTGCTTATCGCTATTTGCATCGAAATTGAATTCCCCACCGCCGTCCGGTGACTTCCCCCTCCGCGCCTTCGACGCTGGACATACCACTGTATCCCTGTACTTCCCCATCTTTGAGGATGGTGTAACCCGAAAGACATTTCCCCTCGATGAGCTTCAACGCCTCCTTGCGATGTGGTGATCCCATGGGGCCGCCCCGGTCTTCCTTGAACAGGTAATTCACCACGCCGCCTTGCTCCGTTTCGTGGGTCATCAGGACTGCTTGGGAACAGCCGACGCTGGGAATCGCCGTGGTCCATTGCTTAACGAGGCAGCGTAAATCCATAGCGTGTCATGATCTCCTGTCCATGGGGACCTTTCATGAACTCAAGAAACTGTTTCGCGCCTTCTGGATGTTTGGACTGCTCCAAGATCACGGCACCTGTTCCAACGGCGAATGTGCGGTGGCCGGGATTTCCCAGTACTGCCCGGCGGCCTTCATCGGTGGTGCGAGCGCCAAGGACAACGCGACGATTCCAGCATCACAGGCGCCGGATTCGATGAACTGCGCCGCTTGCGAGATATTCTCTCCTGGAATTTAACAAGAGATAGTGAACTCATGAAGCAAGACGGTCTCCTTTATCGACATCGTAAAGAGGGAAGCGACGGAAGGGAAGAATCGAGAAGGACATAAAAGCCTCGCTAGGGAACCCCACTTTAAAAGGTCATCTGTGGAGGGAAAGGGGGACGTGGGTTAAGAGATGCCATTGCCGTCTGATGCATGTAGGAGCAGAGATGTGTGGGCGACTCCATTGGGCCTATTTGCCCGACAGTTCGAGATGGAGCGCACAAATCAAGATCAACAACTTCTCCAATTCATCTCATCCATAGAGTGGCTTGCCGTTCACAAGATCTCCCTATAAAAAATCATATACTATTGAATATACTAATAAATTATATATATTATGAAAAATTAAATAAATGTTGACAAAATATATCAATTTAATTTATTACATTAATAGCAATACTTGATCGACAATATGTACATTGATCGGCGTGGATTGTAAGGACCCTCTAAATATGAATGCTCAGAAACAAGTGACTCAACAGCAGCATAACCAGGACATTACCCACAAGATTCTCCTCGCCATTAAGGACATTCGTTTTGGATCGGTGGAAGTCGTCATCTACGATTCAAAAGTGGTCCAGATCGAACACAAGGGAAAGGTCCGCCTTGATCCTCATCAGTCAAAACCATCTCAGGAGGAACCTATGACGAACCAACGTTATTGTCGCAGCTAAGAACAATCGACCGCCGTCCAGATCACTGGAGGCCGGGGCCTTCGCTTTCCAACACATCAATGTCCGGACTGACCGGATCACCGGAAGTTCCGACAATATGAAGGGGAAACGACATGAGAATGTCCGGTTTGTTCATTCGCACTATCCTGGGTGCCGCCTTGCTGACTAGCGCGTCAACCGCGCTGGCCGTCGAAGAAGGCCAACTCGTGAAGAAAGAGGGCAAATGGGAATACTATTCCGGCGAAGACCCTGGGCTAAAATATCTATACCTTAAAGGAATCATTACCGAAGAGGAGTACAACAAAGGCCTCAAGGTATTGGAAATCAAGGAACGCGTCTCCAAGCCGAATTTCAATATCGATGTCAACAACGGGTTGAACATCCGCGTGGGTGAGAAGTTCTTCCTGAAAGTCCGGCTGCTCTCCCAGATTCGCTACACCTACCATGACTATAATGGAGCCTGGGGATCGGTCGGGGATGCAAGGAATTCCCCGGAAGTTCTGGGAGGCCAGGTAGAATTTCGAGCCGTCAAGCAACAGAGCAGTGCGAGTGACTTTACCGCCCCTCGGAATCGCCTTCAGTTCCTGGGATACGCCTTTGATCCCGATTTTCGTTACAACGTCTCCTTGCAGTTTGATCAAAATGAGAGGGCACAAGGTAACAACGGGGTAGCTGGACTCCTCGATGCCTATGTCTCTTCTTGGCATATCCCCTGGGCCACCATTCAGCTCGGACAGCAAACAGTGTGGTTCAATCGTGCCCTCATTACATCGGTCGCCACGACCTCCTTTGCGGATAATATGATCGTCCAGAACGCCTTTGCTGCTAACCTCGTCAACCGTCGTGACATCGGGATCAATATCTTAAGTAATGAGGATCAATATAAATTCAATTATGCCATCGGCATCTATAATGGAACCGGGACGAACATCAACCGCGAAGGCGTAGCCGTCAGCCAAGCCCTCCCCAACAGCAGCAGCCTTCCCAACGTCAACACACGTCGGACCTACAACTTCGACACGCGCTTTCTGACCTCGGAGTTGATGTACACCGTGCGGCTCATGTACAGAATTTCTGGCAATCCGGGATATGGCCAAGGAGACATTCTCAACTCTCGTGTCCCACAAGTGGCGATTGGAGCCGCCTATGCGTATGATCCAGGCCAAAACTACCTGAGCTCGATCCGATCCGACATCGTGGACCAATCAATTCGAACAGCTGTGGCAAATAACTTTAATGCCAGGCTCCTTGGCGGAGGCATCTACGATTTCCAAACCTACAATGTGGATTTCGTCGCAAAATACCAAGGCTATTCATTACAGGCAGAAGGGTATTACCGCCACCAGCGGGTACGGAGCCACGATAGCGGAGTCATTGCTTACGACCCGACCACCAATCCCAATGGGTTTGGTTCTCCCACACAGCCGAACCTTGGTCAGGCCTATGGCTGGTACGTACAGACCGGCAAATACATCATCCCTCGAAAACTCGAACTCGCCATCAGGTATGGGGTGATGGATCCCTCGACCCTGCAAACGCACGATCTGATCAAGGAATTCGGCACCTCGATTAACTACAGTTTCGACGGCACCTACAACAACCGGCTCATCATAGACTATTCCAACATCACGATGGGGAGCGGAGGAGATGCGCCGGATCGGGCGACGTTTAATGCCTTACCAGGATCTGGTCGCGATCTCATCGAAAACCGGATCAATGTGCAGTACCAGCTCTACTTCTAAACACCATGGACTTTTTCACCACGATCAGGAGCATGACCATGACACAACGAAGCCTACGGCTTTGGATTCTATTGTTCTTCAGTTTCGCAGCCGGAACCACTTGGACCGCACCGCCAGTTCACGCACAACCTGAAACCCTCACCATCGCGGCGGCCAATAGTCTCAAGGATGCGCTCAGGAAGGTCTTGCCGCTATTCGAAGCACAGCATCGTGAGATCAATGTGCGGGTCGTCTATGGACCCTCTCAAACACTCCGCAATCAGATTGAACAAGGTGCGCCGGTGGATGTGTTCCTACCGTCGCTATTTGAGGAGCTTGAACAGCTCGAAAAGAAAGGACTGATCATTCAGGGGACCAAGCGAGCTTATGCCGGCACGTCGCTGGTCTTGATCACCGGCACCACATTCCCCGCCCCCATTGCCTCCATCCAAGATCTTCAGACAGTTCCGGTCCGACGGATCGCCGTTGGAGACCCCAAATCTTCGTCGGTGGGAAAAGTGGCTGCACAGTTTCTCAAATACAACAAGCTCGATTCCCAACTGAAGTCTCACTACGTCTTCGGCGAGCATTCCCGTGCCGTCCTCGATCTGGTTGCCAAGGGCGAAGCCGAGGTCGGCGTCGTATATCGAACAGACGCCGTGTCGAATGCGAATGTCCGCATTCTCGATACCGCCCCGGTCGGTTCCCATACTCCCGTCCGCTATGGAATCGCCGCGGTCTGGACCGCCAAGAACATTTCAGGCGCCGGAGATTTCATAGAGTTCTTGCTGACACCCCAGATACAAACCATCTTACAAGAATATGGGTTTGATCGGGTGTCAACCGAGGTCGGAGTCGCCCAGCAACAGGAGGTCAAACCATGAACGGCATCAGGCAATTTGGATATCCACACAATCTTCGGTCAGCTCGGACACTGCTCATCCTCCTAGGTCTTACGGTGATCGCCGGTTGCGCGAGCCATTCACTCGCGCCTCAGAAGACAATCTATGAATCGGGGCTCAACACGGTTCGCTTGGAGGGAGATCCTGACTCGACATCCAACACACACCCGACAACGTCGACACCGACAGAGATTGGGACCTTACTCCGCGGCGTCCGGTCATGGGAAAGACGGAACGTGATCCATCGCTTATTCAGCGGTCAAGCGGACCGGACCCGAGCATTCAGGGATGAGGAAATCATCGTGCTCGCCCCGGCTCTCTCAAAAGCCCTGGCGCAAGCCACCCCTGCCCAGCGTGTCTACTTCCACTTGAGCCATGCTACGGATCAGGGGGAAGAAGAGACCACCACCGGATGGCTTTCGATACGAGGCCCCATTCTATACCTCTCCCTCAGCGAGGTGCATGATCGGCACAGCCCCGGACCCGACATCGGCAAGTATGACCGGCGGATGCCGAACGTCCCAGAACAGTCCGCAGCCTTCGATGTGACCTTCGAGCCAGAAGAATATCTTGTCAAGGTCAGTTCCGGAGGAGGGCTCTTCGCACCCGATCAACAGGAAGAACTCCAGATTCGATATCGAGAAGCGCTCGCTGCCCTGCCCGTCTATCCGGGTCTGGAGCCGCGCCAAAAGATCGCACCGCCACAGCCTTGAGAGACATACACCGTGCGAACGGCAGCAGGAGATTTCCGCTGCCGTTCATCGAATTCTCCATGGAGAGTCCCATGACCATTCTCGTTGTCGGCGGTGATTCAGCAAAAACGTTCCGGCAGCGCGCCGCCGGCAGCCAGGAACAGGTCCTGCACTGGAGCGGGCGAATAACATGGGATACAGGAAAGGCCATTCCGAAAGACACGAAAGCCGTGGTGGTCGTGCTGGATGTGCGTAAGGGCAATCCCAAAGGCATTAAAAGCCGGGAGGATCTTGCAAGCCCGGCGTCGAGGTGCTCTATCCGAGTCTGAAAACCTCCGGCGGAGCCATGTGGGACGTCATCGCGATCTACGGTGCGGGGCTGAAGCTCGGCAAACAGCAGGGGCTGTAAGACTCCGCTGCGAAACAGTACGCCAACGATCCGCTCAGGCGCGTGCAGCGCGACGTCAAAGTCATGGATAAGAGTGGACGCGAGTCGGTCACGACCTTCGAGCGAGGCGTGGGAGATGTGATCGTCACCTACGAGAATGAGCTGGCGCCCAGAATCACACAGGGACGTCCCTGAGCTCATCATTCCTGCCGAAACTGTGCTCATTGAAAACCCGATCGCCGTCATCGACCGGAATGCCGAGCGGCACCATGTGCGGGATATCGCGGAGGCGTTCGTTGCGTTTCTCTACAGCGAAGACGCGCAGCGCGCCTTCGCCGAATTCGCGTTTCGCCCAACCAATCAGGCTGTGGCACAAGCCTTTGCCACGACATTCGTACACCCACCCGACCTCTTTACGATTGCCGAATTGGGAGGATGGGACAATGTCTTTGCCTCATTGTTCGGCCCGCAAGGAAGCTGGGCCAGAGCGGTGGAAGACCTGGCACGTGCCCAATAAGGTCCTGATGGGTTCCATCGATTCACGGTTTCAATGGCACGGTGCAGGACAAGAACAATACACGTTCGATCACCCTTCGGATCAAGGTCATGCTGGAGACCCTCCAGTCTCCTATGATACGGTACGTCATGCGCGGCGCTCCCACCGGTTGGTTTCGCCATCTGACGATCGGGAAAAAATTTCTCCTGTCGTTCAGCCTCATTGCCACAGTCCTCATCTTCAGCCTGGCGGCCATCCTGGTCTATCTCTCCCGCGTCAACAGTTACGTCGATCGGCACCAGCGCATCACGGTCCCCGCCGTGGTGACGGCCGCCACGTCACAGCAGACGTTCTTCCACATGCTGGAGCAGGTCCACCATCTGCTCGAACATCAACCCCCGGACGAACAGGCCGCCACACTCGCCCGTCTTGAGCAGATGCTGTCGCAGACCACGACATCGATCGACAACTACCGTGTCAATCATGCAGCCAGAACGCATCCCATCCTCTTCGGCATGTTGACACAACACCGGCGGACGGACCTGGCAGACCTCGAAGACCGGACGATGGACGGCATCACGGCGGCCCTCACGCGCCTGTCAGAGTACCAACGGACCATTGCGACGCAGCTCCCACGCGTGACGCCGGACGAAACCCTGCTCTCCAACACCGCGCTACAATACGAACGCGCGATTCGTGCCCTCGAAACGGCCACGACCACCTTGATCGACGTCCACCGAAAGATCGACGGAGAGATGAAACTCGAGGGCGACCGACTCGTCAATGAAGCGCGCCTCATCGTCCTCGGCTTGATCTCAGTGTTGGGACTGCTGATCGTGCTCACCTATCTGGCCATGCGACGCTCCATCGCCCAGCCATTGCGCCGCCTCGCGGCGACCGCCGACCGCGTGGCTCATCACGACCTGACCGCGCAGTTTGAGTCCTGGCCGAACCGGGACGAAGTCGGCACACTCGCGATCTCGCTCTCCTCAATGGTGACGAACCTGCGCGAACGCACAGCGGCACTCACCCATAAAACCAAAGAACTCGAAGCCTTCACCTATTCGATTGCCCATGATTTGAAGGGGCCGTTGCGGGAGATAGAGGGCTTCTCCTCGCTGCTGGAAAAACAATTTCTGGACCAGCGCGACCCTCACGTCACACACTATATCGACGTCATCAGAAAGTCTTCGTTACGCCTCACGCACATGATCGACGCCCTACTCAAATATTCACGACTGGAACAGCAGGACCTCCCACGTACCCGCTTCAACGTGTCGGAGATGGTCAGCAGCCTGCTCGTCGACCGGCAGAGCCAGCTCAGCGACATCACACATCAGGTCACGGTCGGTCTCCCCTTCGCCGACCTGTATGGCGAACCGGTCAGCATCCGTCAGGCGCTGGTCAATCTGCTTGATAATGCCTTCAAGTTCTCGCGCCATTCACCAGCTCCGAGTATCCACATCGGGGGACAGCAGACGCCGACCGAGCGTATTCTCTGGATTCAAGACAATGGCATCGGCTTCAGCGCCGACCAGAAGGAGAAACTCTTCGGTCTCTTCGAGCGGTTGCGCAATGCCCAGGAATTCGAAGGTACCGGAGTAGGCCTGGCCATCGTGAAGATGGTCGCGGACAAACATGGAGGCCGTGTCTGGGCAGAATCGTTGCCCGGCAAAGGCAGTACGTTTTTTCTGGCATTCCCGGATGGCCAAGAAACTGTCAGCCTTGAGCGTTCAGTTTCGGCCCTGAGACAAGACTGAAAGCTGATCGCTGTATGGTTACACCCATGCGCACACTCATCATCGACGACGAAGAATACATACGATTGGTGTTGGAACAGGCGCTTCGCCAGGAGAACTGCGAAGTCACTGCTGTCACCCACGGGGCGGCAGGCATCGAAGCGCTCCAGACCAATACCTTCGAATGTGTCATCACCGATCTCCGTATGCCAGGGCTCGACGGTCGAGCCGTCCTGAAGTGGGTCCGCGAGCATCAACCCGACGTGGATGTCCTCATGCTGACCGGCCATGGCGACGTCAAAGATGCGGTTGAGGCCATCAAGCAGGGGGCCTGGGATTTTTTAGTCAAGGATACGCCTTTCGACGCAGCAGCGGTCAACGCCGCATTGGCCAGGCTCAGCACGGTGCGTGCGCTTCGCAAAGAGAACCTGGCCGCCCGGCATGGAGGCTTCACGCGCGATGTCATTGTCGAAGGGCCAAGCCAGACCTGGCAGAGGCTCAAGACCAAGATTTCGCAGGTCGCACCATCCAATGCACCCGTCCTCATTCAGGGGGAAACAGGCTCAGGTAAAGAAGTCGCAGCCCGGCTGCTCCATGATCTGAGTTGCCGGGCCGCCGGGCCGTTCATTGCCATCAACTGCGGTGCCGTCAGCCGTGAACTGTTGGAGAGCGAGCTCTTTGGCCACGAAAAGGGATCATTTACCGGTGCGACCACCGCGAAACCCGGACTGATCGCTGCCGCCGAAGGAGGGACGCTGTTTCTGGATGAACTGGGAGAAATGCCTGGTTCGATGCAGGTGAGTCTCTTGCGATTTCTGGATCGTGGCGAATATCGCCCCGTCGGCAGCACACGTACGCTCCAAGCCAACGTCCGTGTCGTCGGAGCGACGAACCAGGATATCCAAGAACTTATTCACCAAGGCCGCTTCCGGGACGACCTACTCTATCGCATTAACACCGTCACCTTGCTGGTGCCTCCGCTCCGCGAACGGAAGGAGGATCTTCCCAAAATTGCAGAACATATCCTCTCGACCCTGCGCATTCCCGGAACCACGAAACGGACTCTCTCACCTGAAGCTGTGCAAGTGCTCGCCGCCCACAGTTGGCCTGGCAACGTGCGGGAACTGCGCAATGCCATTGAGGGAATTATGCTGATGAGCACCGGCACGGGTCCGATCAGCCGAGAAGAAGTCCTCGCGCTGTTGCCGAAAACCCGAAGCACGTTTCAGACGGAAGATCACACGCACCTGTCCCTGGAAGAGATCGAACGCCTCCACATCCAGCGCGTCCTCCACGCCACCGGCGGCAACAAGACCCAGGCCGCCAAGACACTGGACATCGATTACAAAACCCTTCTTACGAAGCTCAAGAAATACGGCCTCGGCCAGTAGCCTATGGATTTCCTCTCTCGTTCGCGCTAGCCTAGAGCATCTTAAACATATTCCACCCACCTTCACCGAGGAGGAGACGATGACCCAACGCATCATCCTTACCATCCTGATCGCAAGTTCCCTCGGTATGCCGGCCATCACTACTGCCGGAGACAAGCCGTCTAAGAAAAGCGCGACCGTCAAAGAAGTCAAAACCATGTCCGAGAAGGATCAGACGATCCTCGCCTTGAGCGCAGCACAGGCGCACATCGCGAAAGAAGCCGGCGTCATGATCTACGGCGCTGATGGCAAGCTGACCGAGACCAAGAAAAGCGCCAACGGCTTTACCTGCATCCCCACCGTGATGAATCTACCCAATCCTGACCCCATATGCATGGACGCTGCCGTCCATCAGTGGATGACCGACCTCATGAACAATGCCCCGAAGCCGACCAACACCGCTCCCGGCATAGCCTACATGGCTCGCGGAGGCTCACACTTCGAAAAGGACGGCAAAGTGGTGATGTCGGGAGACGGCGCGAAGATCGTGAAGGAGCCTCCGCACTGGATGGTCATCTGGCCATTCGACGCGGCAGCGACCAAGTTGCCGACAACCCCCAATCCATCAGGCGTCTATATTATGTTCGAGGGCAGCCCCTATGCCCATTTAATGGTGTATCAGGATCCCAAGAAAATGAAGTAAGCCCGCCGATCCGTGCGACATACACCTCATGAAGTATGTCGCACGGACGACTTCCAGCCCATCGTTAACAGCGCGGACCGGACCGATCTTTGTGAGCCACAACCTGCCCGTGCCGAGCTGGTTATCCTGACAAAACCCATCGGAACCTGATCGTTAAAGCGTGCTACCGAGTTGCAGGGACATGCTGCTCCACCACCATGCGAACGCTACCAGCGCTCTTGTATAATGACGCACGGGTAGGCATTCTGCACTCAACCGATACGGATCATTGCATCATCCCATCACGGCAATGTCGGGAAGGAGTCTGTTGATGAAACGGCCGGGATCATCGGGGGAACAGCAAGCCCAAAAACGCTTCGGCACCAGCACCCGTGCGGAGGCTTTTTATGCCAACTACATGCTGAACTGCTTGAATCCACACATGCAGCAATTCATCGCACGACAAGAAATGGTCTTCATCGCCACCGCCGATGCGACGGGCCACTGCGATTGCTCCTTTCGGGCCGGCACCCCGGGATTCGTGCAGGTGCTCGATGAAAAGACGCTCGCGTACCCGGAATATCGGGGCAACGGTGTCCTTGCAAGCATGGGGAACATCCTGGAGAACCCACAGATCGGGATAATCTTTCTCGACTATTACCAAAGCACGGTAGGATTGCACGTGAACGGAACCGCCCGCGTCCTCTCCCCCGATGAAATAGCAGGCCTACCCCGTCTTCCGGCAGGCATGGTCGAAGCATCCCGAGTGAAGGGGGGCCGCCGTCCGGAAGCCTGGATCGTGATCAACGTCGAAGAAGCCTATATCCACTGTTCCAAACACGTGCCACTCATGAAACGGCAGGACAAACAGATTGCATGGGGCACAGACGACGAATCAGTGAAAGGAGGAGACTTCTTCAAGACTAAGCCGACCCCCGGACTGTAACACCAGAGCAGATTCCGCTCTCACCCGCTCCCGCTGGGTCCTGCACTCTTGGGACCATCAAGCAAACCAATCGCACAGCTAAGACTGGTCAGCCTCATCCAGGCTCGTCCTGTGGCACCTTCTTTGGTCAGCATAACACGCAGATTGCTACTTCTTTTGCTTGGCCCGTGCCAGGGCAAGCGCCGTGGCCATCGTGCCGCCTGGATGCGGCTGACGCTCCTGAACACGCTGGGGTGCTGACGGACGCCGGTCACGCGGATCGCGCCCTGCTCCCGCAGAGGCCTCAGCGGGCGCATGATTTGAAGTCGAGGCGCTGCTGCCGGGCACATCGTCGAGACGCATGGTCAGAGAGATGCGCTGGCGCTTCACATCGACATCTAGCACCTTCACCTTGACGATCTGTCCAGGCTTGACGACCTCATGAGGATCCTTGATGAATGTATTTCCCAGCGCCGACACATGCACCAGACCGTCCTGATGCACGCCAATATCGACGAAGGCACCGAAGGCAGCGACGTTCGTCACCACACCCTCAAGGATCATGCCAGGAAGCAGATCGGTCAAAGACTCGATGCCGTCTTGGAACGTGGCCGTCTTGAATTCTGGGCGCGGATCGCGGCCCGGCTTTTCCAACTCAGTCAGGATGTCGCGCACCGTCAGCACGCCAAACTGTTCATCGGTGAAGTCAGCGGGAGATAGCCCTTTCAACGCCGCCGGCTGGCCCATCACCTCTACAATACCTTTGCTGATCCGCGCCAGAATGCGCTCGACTACCGGGTAGGCTTCCGGATGGACAGAAGAGCGATCCAGCGGATTGTCACCGTTGTTGATACGCAAAAATCCGGCGGCCTGTTCGAACGTCTTGTCGCCCAGGCGGGTTACCTTGCGTATCGTAGTGCGATTCTGAAATGGCCCATTGGCGTTGCGATACTCGACGATGTTCTTCGCCAGCACCCTGTTCAAACCCGATACCCGTTCGAGCAGCGGAACCGAGGCCGTGTTGACGTCCACTCCCACAGCATTGACGCAGTCTTCGACAGTCGCATCGAGCGAGCGTGCCAGCGCCCGTTGGTTGACGTCGTGCTGATATTGACCGACACCGATCGCCTTGGGATCGATCTTCACCAACTCCGCCAGCGGGTCTTGCAGACGCCGGGCGATGGAGACAGCACCGCGCAGGCTGACATCCAGCTCAGGAAACTCGGCTGCGGCGAACGCCGAGGCCGAATAGACCGAGGCACCGGCTTCACTAACCACGATCTTGGTCACTTTTTGCTCCGGTTTCTGGCCCATAACCTGCTTGATCACTTCAATAACAAGCTTGTCAGTCTCCCGGCTGCCAGTGCCATTGCCGATCGAGATCAGCTCGACGCCATGCTGGACAACCAGCCGTGCCAGCGTCGCCAGTGACCCCTGCCAGTCATTGCGCGGCTGGAGCGGGTAAATGGTCGTGGTCTCCAGCAGCTTGCCGGTCGCATCGACCACCGCCACCTTGCAGCCCGTGCGGATTCCTGGATCGAGGCCGAGTACGGCCTTCGGGCCTGCAGGCGCCGCCAGCAACAGCTCGTGCAGATTGCGGCCGAAAATTTTGATCGCCTCGGCTTCCGCCGCTTCACGCAACTGCACCAGCAGTTCCACCGTAAGATGCAGGTGCACCTTGACACGCCAGGTCCAATCGCAGACTCCGGTGAGCCACTTGTCCGCACGACGGTCACGATCTTCGATGCCGACATGCGCCGCAATCATCGCGACGCAGGGATGCGGCACGGCAGCTTCCAGTGCCTCGCCCAGGCCCAAGTCGATCTTCAATACACCCAGTGTGCGGCCACGGAACAGCGCCAGCGCGCGATGCGAAGGGATGGTGCGGATGGTTTCGGAATAGGCATAATAATCCCGGAACTTTTCCTCCTCGGCCGTTTCCTTCCCTTTCATCACGGTAGATGTCACGACACCCTGGTCCCACAGACGGGTCCGCAATGTGGCAAGCAGCTCGGCGGTCTCGGCAAAACGCTCGACCAGTATATCCCGCGCCCCTTCGAGCGCGGACTTTGCGTCCGGCACGTTGATGACTTCAACGCCTTCTGCAGCGGGTTTCACGTTCAGATGCTTCGCGGCTTCCTCCTCTGGTTCGAGCGTCGGATCGGTAAATAGAGCATCGGCCAACGGTTCCAATCCCGCCTCGCGCGCAATCTGTGCGCGCGTGCGCCGCTTGGGCTTGTAGGGCAAGTAGAGGTCTTCCAACGATTGCTTCGTCGCAGCCGCCTCGATGGTGCCGCGTAGCGCATCGGTGAGTTTGCCCTGCTCCTCGATCGAAGCCAGGATCGCCGCGCGCCGCAGCTCCAATTCACGCAGATACAGGAGGCGCTCTTCCAACGTGCGCAAGTGCGTATCGTCCAGGTTACCCGTAGCCTCCTTGCGATAGCGCGCGATAAACGGCACGGTTGAACCTTCGTCGAGCAGGGCGACCGCTGCCGCTACCTGATGCGTTCCCACACCAAGTTCCTTGGCGATGACGGGAACGATCTTCAACTGCGCCGAGTCCGAGACTGTTTGTGTCATTGGAGAAACCATCTGGATACGTTACCAATCTTTCCGAAAGCAGCGCACCGTCGGTGCGGGCCACTCGAAGGCTCGCGCGCTTTCTTGTTATGATGCGTGTAATGTCTTCGTTGTCGGATTGATGACGATACTGTTGAGATTGAGAAGATGACGTAGGCGCTGACCCATGCGGTATCGACCGGCCATTGAGCTATAGGCACATCCTTTCGCTTTCAGATCAGAGGTACACGTCAGATGAGACAAATCACCAATATCGTCCAAGGAGCTCGCGTCATGGTATGCTCGACGAACCTGTGTCAGGTGGCAAGTTTACTATAAACGACCCCACGGATCTACTTGTCCTCATAGCCTGCCGCATTGCGCCTACTCTTCGGGGTGTGATACCAGTGACATCTTGCCGAATTGAACGCAGAGACCTCTCATGAACCATGTTGTCGAATCCATGGAAGAACGATCCTTGTTGAGACGCCCGGGCACGATCATGCTCATCTCATGCTATGAGCTGGGACACCAACCTCTAGGCATCGCTCGACCGATGGGATTTCTCGAGCAAGCGGGGTTTACGCCGGTCTGTCTCGACATCGCGGTTGAGGACGTGGATGAATCGGCTCTTCGGCTTGCACGGTTTGTCGGCATCTCGGTACCCATGCATACGGCGCTACGGCTTGGGGTGCGGGTCGCCGAACTGATCAGGGCCATCAATCCAACCTGCCATATCTGTTTCTATGGGTTGTATGCCTCGATCAATGCCGAATACTTGCTCCAGAAATTGGCTGATTCCTTGGTGGGAGGAGAGTATGAGATGCCGCTACGGTCACTCATCGAAACGCTCGATCGGGGACAGGCGATCAGCCTTCTCGAAGGAGTCAGCTCTCGAAGCCGGGTGGTCGGTCCATCGTTGCAGCGTATCTATTCATCAACGGCGACGATTCCCCAACCAATCCCGAGTCGCGCCGGATTACCGATGTTGGACCACTATGCCCGGCTCGAACAGAACGGCACAGAGCGGTTGGCCGGGTATGTCGAGGCCAGTCGTGGATGCCTCCATCACTGTCTCCATTGCCCGATCGTGCCGGTCTATGACGGGCGCTTCTTCCTCGTCCCGGAAGCCGTCGTCCTTGAGGACATCAGGTGCCAGGTGCAGGCAGGCGCGACGCACATGACGTTCGGCGACCCGGATTTCTTGAACGGACCTGGGCACTCCATGAGCATCGTGTGCGCGATGCATAAGGAGTTTCCGCATCTGACGTTTGATTTCACCGCAAAGATCGAGCATCTCCTGAAGCGCCGCGCTCTGATGTCAGATCTTCATGCGCAGGGGTGCCTCTTCGTCATCTCCGCCGTGGAGTCGTTCAGCGACCATGTTCTGGAGGTGTTGCACAAGGGACATACAGGAGCTGATATCGTCACGGCGCTCGGCATTCTGCGCGACGCCGGCATTGCCCTCCGCCCATCGCTCGTCGCCTTCACGCCATGGACCAGCCTGGACGATTACGAACGAATGTTAGACATGGTGGAAGCTCACGATCTCATCGACGCGACCGATCCAGTCCAACTGAGCATTCGTCTCTTGATTCCACCAGGATCAGCTCTTCTCGCAAAGTCTGACATTGAGCGCTTCCTCGGTCCACTGGATCAGGCCAGCTTTCAGTATCCGTGGGCGCACCCGGATGAGCGGATGGATCGACTGCACCAGGCGGTGAGCACGATCGTTGAAACCAGTGCCAAGAAAGAGGAAGATGCGACGATAACCTTTGATCGCATCCGGGCGATGACCGACAAGATAGCCGGTCGGCACACTGAGTCCTCGACTCATGCAAGGATGAGCAGGCCTGACCGCCTGAAGCCGCCTCGCTTAACGGAATCGTGGTTCTGCTGCGCTGAACCGACCACTCAGCAATTCAGGCCGCTGCTGACAAAGAGGCATGGGGAAATCTAGAATGGTTGGGTGGAATCGCCTGTACCTATTAATGGGGGGGAACATGAAGTGGAAGTTGAATTGAAAGCACAAGGCACACAGATACAAGAACTTTTAGGGTTGAAGGTACCGGCAGTGGCAATCGCGTTTCGAGATCGCGCCCCCGCGGACATGCCTCGCATTACCACCCCTGCACCGGCCGGATGTGGCTATTGGAAGCTCGCGGCTGAGGGTCGGGTCTTCTATACGGAGGCAGCGGACCACTATACCTGTCCGGTCGGTGCTCATACACACGGGGTGGACCTGCCACCACAGGTCGCGACGGAGCTAAACGGTTTAGTTCAGGCCATGGTGGGAATGCAGTATCTCACGATGGCAGAAATTCCCATGATTCCGCGTCGGCAGGACCCCTTTCACATAGCCCTCTATGCCCCACTTACGAAGGCTACGTTCAGTCCGGACGTGGTGCTTGTCCGCGGGACCGTCAAGCAACTGATGCTGCTGGCGGAAGCGGCACAGTCCGCTGGTCTGGCTGGCGGTGGCGCGACAATGGGACGACCCACCTGCGCCGTGCTGCCGGAATCATTACAATCGGGACATACGGCCACCAGCTTTGGATGCATTGGAAATCGCGTCTATACAGGACTCGGGGATGATGAAGGCTACTATGCCATTCCGGGTGCCAAAGTCGCTGACGTGGTCAGTAAGCTGGCGATCATCACCGAGGCCAATCGTCAGTTGGAACAGTTCCATCGAGCGCGCATGGGAACAGCCCCTCAGAATCCTCGGTAATAGATTTCGGAAAATCTGGCTTCTCAAGAGACATTCCAGGAGGATGCTCAAAAAGTTCGTCCAGCAAGGCCGCAGCAAGTGAAGGGCCTCGGCGTACCCTCTGGGGCGCACGGTGCGACGAATAAGGAGCACCAAGTCTGTGCGCGCCGCAGAGTGGTGAGGCGGCTGGGTCTCCGTTGATGGCTGAACGATGCGAGAACGACGCTGGCGGACTTTTTCAGCGTCCTGCAAAGAGATCACGATGCCGAGACTCCTCCTGCTCCTGCCCACCGCGACCTATCGAGCAGACTCGTTCCTCAATGCAGCCCGCCTTCTGCATGTCTCTGTGACCATTGGGATGGAGCGGATTTCAAAAGACCTTCCTCTCTCATCGAACGATGTCTTATTGCTCACCCCTCGATATCCGCAGGCAGCCGCCCGGACCGTGGTTGAATTCGTCCGGCATCACCCGATCGATGCGGTGATCGGAGTCGACGATGTGACCGCCGTCGCTGCCGCCGCCGTGGCGGAGGCAGTGGGATTGCCTCACAACTCTGTCGCGTCCGTCACCGCCGCCAGAAACAAGCGCCAGATGCGTGAGCTACTCTCCGGACAAGGCATTCCCGTCCCTCATCATAGGGTGTTCCCTTTCGACGGTGATTCAAGAGAGTTCGCAAAACACGTTATCTATCCCTGCGTCGTGAAGCCGCTGATCCTTTCCGCCAGTTGTGGAGTGATTCGTGCCAATGACGAGAAAGAGTTTAGTGGTGCGTTCCGTCGGGTGGGTGCACTCCTGACCGCCTTGGGTCTGGTGGAAGTAGATGAGCAGGCCCGTTGGATCCTCGTCGAGGATTTTGTGCCGGGTGTCGAAGTCGCATTGGAGGGTTTGCTCACAGAGGGAGCGCTTCAGACCCTGGCCATGTTCGACAAACCTGATCCGCTGAACGGCCCGTTTTTTGAAGAGACGATCTATATCACGCCTTCCCGTCTCTCCCCCGACCTCCAACAGAAAGTTGTCGCCTGTGCGGAGCGAACGACACGGGCGCTCGGACTACAAGAAGGGCCAGTGCATGGGGAATTCCGTGTGAATGAGAACGGAGTATGGGTCATCGAATTGGCGGCACGAGCGATCGGTGGACGCTGTTCAAAAACTCTGGATTTCGCCTCCGGTATGTCACTTGAAGAACTGATCCTCCGCCAGGCACTGCGTATGCCGCTCCCGCCCCTTACCAGGCAAGAGCAAGCAACGGGGGTGATGATGCTTCCTATCCCATACGGTGGCAGGCTGCATGAAGTGCGGGGGCAGACGGAGGCTATAGCAGTACCTGGTATCGTAGAACTGACAATAACGGCAGAGCCTGGCGATGAATTGGTCCCGCTTCCGGAAGGGACGCGCTATCTGGGATTTCTCCTGGCACGTGGAAAAACGCCGGATGATGTGGAGCAGTCGCTTCGGGACGCGCATCGCCGATTGGCGGTGGTCATCAGCGCCTCGCCACCGGCCCTAACCGATTCGTCGGCATCAGGGCAATCCCGAGCCGTGACATTTTGATACAGGTTCAAGATACGGCAACTTTGAGCATTTGCTAGCTTGGCTTCTTCCGAACCTCTGTGGTCATGTTCCGCGACCACTCGTCCAGACTCTTACCCTGAGATGCCACGTCCGACAGACCTGTCATATCGTGCACCCATGCTCCCTGCACGACCTCACCGTCGTCCGTCACGCCCTTCTTGATGGCCTCAAGTTCTTTGTCAAACCGTTCAGGAGCTTGCTCAAGGATGCGTCTGATCTTCCACTTCGTCGTCGGTTTGCCATCCGCATCCAAATCACAACCATAGTGGACGAGATCCACCTTGCCGGTCTTGAGCACCTTGGCCAACATGCGATAGGTCACACCTGAACTGGACTGAACCAGCGCGGCCTTATAGAGACGCTCGCATTTGTCCGGATCCACCTCCAACGCCGTGAGATCCTCGATAACCTTGGCGGCAACTTCTGGGGCTGTATCGACCTCTCCCATAGTAGTCCCTCCTCCCTGCAGGGGTTGAGCCTTATGGCAGCACCAGCCGTGACACTAACAGACTATTCTTCAGCAGAGCAAGGCGAGCCCAGCCTCAAGACCAGGCGAATCCACTTCAAAATCCTGGGCGCTCCCGCGGGACTACCGCTGGTTGAGCGCCTCGTTCAAAAGCCGATCCGCTTTTGTGATGAACTGATTCGTGCGGCGGACATTGATACACCTCCTCTTGAAACACCAGCTCCAAATCCTTCACTTTCTGCCAAGCACGGTACTCAGCCCTGTTGTTTGTGACAAGACCAATGCACTCCGCACCGGCAAACAATTCATGATGTTCGGCATCCATGATGATCACGCCAATAGCCCCAGGGCCTGAATTGCCACGACAGCCACCATCGGTGTACAGCTGAACTTCCTCAATCAATTGCAGCATGGGGCGGGACTCTAGCACACCGCTGCTTCGCTTCAAGCTGAGAAACCAGCCGGACTCCCTCTCAGAGGAACATATCCGCGTATGCCGACTAATTTCACCGCTGCCCGCTGGATCTCCTCCCTGAAACTCCGCTACACTTCTATTTCTCACAATGGAGAGACCGATGCGAGAAGAACGGGTGACCAATTATTATACGCTCCTCGAACTCTTACCCACTGCAACGGAGACTGACATCAAGAAAGCCTGGCATGAACAAATCCAGGTCTGGCACCCCGATCGATTCAATCATTCACCGACATTGCACCGCAAGGCGGAAGCCCGGACACAACTGCTCAACCAGGCTTATCAAACCCTCAGCGACCCCGTCGCACGCACGCGCTATGATGCCACGGCACAGCCCGCTGCCGCACACAGGCCACCCCCACGCCCCTCCCCTGCGTCAGGCCCATCTTCCGAATCGTACGCCTCCACCCCACCACGCCCTCAATCCCCTCCACGATCCCGCCAGGACCCTCGCGGACCCAAATCGCTCATCATGATGCTCTCGCGGCTCGGTCAGCCTCGAGCGATGGTGCCGGCCATTCATCTCTATGTCGACCCTCGGGAACACTTCCCTTATGACTTTCAAGGCTTCATTCGGATCGCCGGCGTCATACGAGAGCCCCTTCCAGCCGGCGGCTACGCCATTGCCGAAGCGCCCGAACTCCTGTGTCTCAAGTGCATCGGGGTGGAAGAACTCTATACGATCTACTCGAATCCCTCCGACAATCGCCTGCCCTTTCTTCACGAACTCGAGCAACTCCTCGCCTTCCCCTCTCGTGTGCTGGTCATCGAAGGAACGCTCCAACACCGCAAAGCCGGAGGGCGCCTCAATCAATATCACAAGATTGGGTTGATGGATTTCCTCGACGCCCTCGTGGCGCGATATGGCATCCACATCATCTATGCAGATACACGTGACGAGGCTGAAGAACGAGTCGCAAATCTCGCCGCCTTGCACTATGCCTATTACTTTGCCGAAGAACAGGGGTTCGGACGCTGTCTTAAAGAGGACGAGTTGTAAGCGCGCATGGCCGAGAGGAGGAGAGGGTAGCTTATGGCTGATGCCCCGAACGTCCGTAGAGATCAGGCCGCTTTGCGGAACGTCAAATTGATGCGATGTCCTCCCGTCAAAGGATGGTATCCCTCCTTGAGCGGCAATATGCCATGGTAACGCAGCCTCGCCGGGCCGCCCCACACTGCCACATCGCCATGTGCCAACAACACACGTAGAGACCTATCTCCCCGTCGTAGACCGCCGAACAGAAACACAGCCGGAAGGCCGAGCGATATCGAGACGATCGGCTCATTCAAATCCCGCTCGTTCTTATCCTGATGCAAGGTCAAGCGCGCGCCGGGGTTGTACCGATTGATGAGGCATGCATCCGGCTCGAAACCCTCGAAGCCGGCCTGTGCTGCGGCCTCATGTGCCAGCTTCAGCAAGACGACCGGCATGATCGGCCAGGACATGCCGCTTTCCGGATCGAGCCTGTCGTACCGGTAGCCTGTGCAATCCGTCACCCAGCCATACGAGCCGCAATTGGTCATCGCCACCGACATGCGGAAACCGCCCGGCGTAACCATGTGGCGAAATGGGGCCTGTTCGGTCACGTCGTGCAGCGCCGCGAGGAGGGCGCTGTCATCCGGCACCGCAAACCTGCGCAACACCACCGCCCCTGTACACAATTCCTCCCGCCACTTCCGGTCTTCCTCCGTGTCTGCGAAGAGGTCCAACGATGTACACCCATCTTCATGTGGCATCATGGAAAATGATCCCAAGGGTATGACGATGGCCCGAGCGGAGACGACTGACACCATGGCGCACGTTGACTCGATACACTCCACGCGTGCCCTGCACCGGCCGATGATGGACCGCGAATACTACGGCATCACCCTGCGTGAGCGGAACGACTTCCGGACGTGATTGCATGCGGGGGCGTTGTTCGGTCAGAACAAACTCGCCGCCGGTAAAATCCTGTCCAGGCTTGGACAGCAATATGGCGATCTGCATCGGAAAGACATGCTCGCCGTACAAGTCTTGGTGCAAACAGTTGTAATCGCCGACCATATACTGCAATAGCAGCGGTGTCGGCCGACGCTGGCCTGCAACATGGCAGCGCGCGATGAAATCGGCATGCGCCGCCGGGAAACGCACATCGAGCCCCATCGCCTGGTTCCAGCGATTCGCAATCGGCACCAGATGAGGATAGAACGAGGTACGCAAGCCGGTAACGATGTCCGGCAACGGGTAGCTGAAATACTTGTACTCGCCACGGCCGAATCCGTGAGACCCCATCACGACCCGGCTGCGAAACATGTCGTCCCCCTGATACAACCCGGCTATGGCGGCGCATTCTTCCGGCGTCAGCAGTCCTTCGATCATCGCGCATCCCTGCGCGTCGAGGTCGTTCGATACTCGCTGCCAATCACGCGCCGTCACCCTGCCCGTCAAGTCTTTGGACGAGGCGATCTCGGATGGATCGTGGACCACCGCAATCATGGCTGTACCTCCTTTTCCAGAAGCGTGCGCTTGCGTTCCACGCCCCATCGGTAACCGGACAATTCGCCGTCGTGGCGGACGACACGATGGCATGGAATCGCCACCGCCAGCGGGTTCGCCGCACAGGCTCTCGCCACAGCCCGCACCGACTTCTGAGAACCGATACGACGGGCGAAGGACGACAGTATACGCCCGTGATGGTAACCCAATAGTAAAACGTGCCGTCTGCCTTGGGATTGCGAGCGACGACTGAAACCCACCGGAGGCATGCACCGTTTCGGCTGCGGCTCCGGCACGATGTGCTGATGCGTTCATAGTGCCCTCCGTTGGCCAATCCATCGTACGGTGAACAGTCTGTCACCGGCCATCAATCCTCGCACTCCGAGTCTTGCTTTCAAATTCAAGCTGTCGCCAGGCTTCATAGATGACCACCGCCACAGTGTTGGAAAGATTGAGGCTCCGGTTTCCCGGGACCATGGGTACGCGGAGACAGTGTTGCTGAGGGACCGCTCCTAAAATCTCAGACGGTAACCCCCTGCTTTCCGGACCAAACACAAAGGCATCGCCAGCGGCATAATCAACCAGGTCGTAGCGTTGAGCGCCTTTAGTGGATACGGTAAACATGCGGCAATCTTTCATACTCGCCACGCACTCGGCCCAACTGTCGTGGACCGTGATCGTGGCAAATTCGTGATAGTCCAGTCCTGCTCGCAGCAATTGCTTATCTTCCAGCGTGAAACCCAGCGGTTTTACGAGATGCAGCCTTGCGCCACTATTGGCGCAGAGCCGAATGATGTTGCCGGTGTTCGGGGGAATTTCCGGTTGAAAGAGAATGACGTCGAACATGCTGTGCGCGACTGGTATGGAAGACAGCTATTCTTGAGCTTTCTACTCCGGCGCAAGTCTACTTCAAAGGCCGTCAAGGATCTACCCGTCTCAGTCCTGGAAGGGCAGCGGCCCTTTGGAACACCTTTAAGGATGGACATGTAACCTGTACTATGCGGTGCCACTATGACCATTTGATCCAACTGCCGCCAACCATATGCTTCTTGAGATGACCTTCATCAGTTCCGCATCAGCCGGGACAAGTTTGCCCATCATGGTCCCATCCTCGAACTCGATCGCGTCTACCGGCAATTATCGCCGGCACTAGTTCGTCGAGCATAAGGGGATGGCGCGAGATGTCCTACCGTGACACGCTCAAAGGAATTGGGCTGACGAACACGCAGAAATGACAAGGAACTGGATAGCCGGAAACGCCTGCAATCAGAGGATCGAATCGGGTCTCAACCATTATCTTAATCTTCAAGTATTTTATGACACTTTTCTTCTAGTATATTAAAATCTAAAGGTTTGTGCACATAGTCACTAGCTCCGATGCGTAGGGCTTCCTTAAACACTTCCCGCTCTTGTAGCGCCGACATCATGATCACGGGTATCTCTTTATACCGATGACGGAGCTCGCGAAGCACAGTCATGCCATCCATCCCCGGCATAATCAAATCCAGCAATATCAGATCGAGTGGTGAACGATCCGACTCGAGTGCAATCGTGGCCAATGCTGAACAGCCGTCAGTGAACGCGATGGCGTCATAACCCAGGGAATCGAGCCGATCCTTCACCGCTTCGCCAATACCCCGATCGTCATCGATGATCACGATGCGCCTCGCCATCGGCACCTTCCCTTTCATTCATGGATGACTTCACCCTCCTGACGGTATAGGTAAACTTCTGACGACGGAGTTCAACCTCCCCGCGACGACTCAGAATATCCATCGCAGAAAACATTTGTGCCCAGCTAAGTTCCGGCACCAGATCGAGAATTTCCTCAAATGTGAATCTCCGGTCTTCCCTCACTCGATTCAGGATCAATTGTTCTGGCAGCACCCGCTCACAGGCATCTATCGGCAATGTCGATTGCTGGTCCATATCACAGTCCCTCCTCTAGCTCAGAGCCTGATGATAGTGGGAACCGGGATCCGACTCTTGTCTGGCAGGTCCGACGGTTCGCCAGAATGCCGGGGTCAATCACCTCTCCGCATTGCACACAGTCCCAGGCGAGGAAAGCTTGTGCGGTCGTCGTGCTCCTCCAATCCTCGTATCTCTCAAGCACCATGAATCCTTGACAGCGCGGACAGTGCGTAGGTCAGAAGGTCCCCAGTACGCTTTCCGTCGAAGGCAACGATGCCGTGCGTTTCTTCAATGCCACGGTTCACCTCCCCGGCTCGACAATGGGGATTTCCCCTTCAGATCGAGCCCGTGATTCGACCACGATGAGCGTCCCGCGCATGATCGGATGCAATTCGCAGTGGTAGGAATATCGGCCGGGAGGCAACGGTGCGACGACGAAACTGTCGTCCGGCATGACAGCGATCGAATGAAAGGCACAAGGCTCGTCTGTCAGGCAGCCATCGTGGAGAATGCTATGGGGCGAAGCCGTGGGATTTGACCATCTCACCGGCACACCAGCCGATACAATGGCGACCTGGGGCTGGTAGTACGGCGCCGTCGCTTCAAACGAAATATCGACCGCCTGCATCACGGCGCCCGGAACAACATTATTGGCTAAGGAGACCGAGGGAAAGAGCAGGATCGAGAGCATCACAAGCATTCCGTTCATGGCATCAGGCCATTTCATATTCTCCCTCCCTTCGAATGCCCGACCAGAACCTGGTTCATGATCGACAGCGTACCGCCGAACAGGCTAAAGACTCGATACCGGGATGGTTCGGATCTTATAAAGAACGTATAAGGATTGAACGGGTCGGACTGGAAGAGCCCATCAGGAAGAGAGAGGTAGAACGGATAATCTCAAGACTGGGGCGCAGGATCGCGTTCGGCACGGAATCGATAGCCGACGCCGGGGTCGGTGATAATAAAACTCGGGCGGGCAGGACTTTTCTCGATCTTTTTTCTCAACTGGCCAATGAACACACGAAGGTATTGTGCTTGCTCGACATACGCCTGGCCCCACACAGCCTGAAGCAGCATCCGGTGGGTCAGCACCTTTCCAGCATGTTCGATCATATATTTCAACAGATCGTATTCGGTCGGCGTCAGCTTGACGGGACGGTCCTCCAGCATCACCTCGCGCCGATCGAAATTCACGCAGAGCCTGCCGGCAATGAACACCGGCAGGCTGCTCTGTGCCCCGGCCGCTCGTCTGAATAAAGAATGAATCCGTGCCAGGAGTTCCTCCATACCGAACGGTTTGGTTATGTAATCGTCCGCACCCGCCTCGAGGGCTTCGACCTTGCGCGGCTCATCCGCCATCGCCGAGAGAACGATGATCGGCACCGTTGAAGATTCGCGAATGCGGTGCACCACTTCCAATCCGCCTATGCCCGGCATGACGAGATCGAGGATGACGATGTCAGGATGTCGGCTATGAAAAGCATCGATCGCCGCCTCGCCGGTTTCCACTGTCTCGACCGCGTAGCCTTTGCTTTCGAGATTCACCTGCAGCGACCGTCGAATCTGCCGCTCATCGTCGACGACCAGAATGCGCGCTCCCTGTGTCATCATTCCCTCTGCGAGTCCCTATACATGTGTCACGTCCTGCTCAGGGATCGGCACTGTTTTCATCAATGGCAACCGGAAGGAGATCGTCGTCTCCCCTCCGGCAATAGATCGAGCCACGATCCGTCCATCATGGGCTTCGACAAATCCCTTGCAGATCGCTAATCCAAGCCCGGTCCCCGGAGTCGCAGGGGCGCGACCGGAAGAAACCCGATAGAACCGGTCGAAAATCCGCTCCAATTCGCCGGATGGGATTCCCTCGCCTTCATTTGTCACGTCGACCTCGACTGCCTCGCCAACCACTGCCGCCCCGAGGCCGATCGCCGAATCTTCAGGAGAGAACTTCAGCGCGTTGTCCAATAAATTGACTAACACCTGTTGTATTTCCACACCATCCACATAGATGGGCGGCAGGTCCGGCGATAGTTCGATCTGCAAGGCTCGATGTTCCAGCCTTTGGCCGACGCGTCGGATCGCTCCCTCAACCAGTTCATCCATGAGATGCCACTCTCGGTTCGGCTTGAGCGTCCCGGCCTCGATGCGAGACATGTCCAGCAAGTTCCCGACCAGTCGATTGAGATAGTCAATTTCCTCATCGATACTATTGAGGAATTCTTTCCTCACATGAGCCGGCTGCGCACCCGGATCCTCTTGAAGATTGAACACCATCGCCTTGATCGCAGTGAGGGGGGTCCGCAACTCATGCGAGACCGATGACAACAACGACGACTTGACGGCATCGCTCTGTTGCAGAGCTTGCATCGCGATCGCCTGACTCCGTTGGAGAGCATGCTCTGCGTGAAGAAATCGCCAGGTCCGCAGCGATGCCAAAGCCACCACCAGCAGCATGACGACGAGCTCCCAACGAATCAGCGCGTGAACTCGAGACTCCGAATGATCAGTCAATCCGGTCACGGCATCGTTGGAGACTTCCAGCAATACCGCATTGTCCTTGAGCACATCATCGCGAACCGCGCGATATTCGGCGGAAGGGCGTGGAGTTCGCAGAAACCGGTCCGCCTTGACGGCAAGCGCCTCTAAGAGGCGTTGCTGCAATAGAAGACTGTCCCGAATTTCTTCTGTCGGTGCAGGAGGAAGCACGAAGCTCTCCCTCTGATCGATCCTGGCTTCCGTACTTCCGCCATGGATCAGCACACCGACTCGTTCCCTGAGGACTTCCCTGGTCCTTTGATAGGGGCTGTCGACTCCTTCCGCAGCAAGGAGCAGTTCTTTCATATGACGTTCCAGCAACATGCGCTGCCGGCCTGCCATATCAATCACGCGAGCATCGGAGAGACGAAGATGGAGAATGGTCAATGTGAAGGGAACAATCGAAACGGCGGTGATGACCAGGAGTCCAACGATGCCCGCCAGTGTCCAGTGAACACCGCGGAACTTCGCCGAGAGAATGAGGCCGTCCCCCATGGCCACCTCCAGCCACCCGGATCATAGCAAGAGTACGGCAGAATACTCCAGGAGTGCGGAAACACCGCGGGTAACGACCAACCAAAATGATAAGACCACGGGCTCCAGGATATGATCCTCATCTTCACGAGGGATTTCCACACTCAATTGGCGAGCCGCCGACGGGGGATGAATCCTTCTCTCCTGCCATGCCTCTCACAGAATGAGGTAGGCCCTAGGGCTGCAAACAAGAGGAAGAGGCATTCACTGACTCCTGGAGCTACCGGGCCGAAGGACCGACATCCCGTTCTCGCGCGACAATGGCAATGGTTTATTCCCCCATGATCGGGCTTCTTGGTATAGTGGACAGAAGGTTGATGAATCTCTCATGTTGATAAAGAGATCTTTACCGTTATTCATGCAAGATACTGTCGTCCGCCCCAAATATCATTCCCTCGCAATGCTCATCGGCATGCCGTTTGTTGTGACGCTGACGATGGGTTTCCCGGCCTTCGCGAATGACCAGCAAGTGTTGTCACAGGACAAGGTCGCCGAGCAGGCTAAAGTGATGTGGGAAAGTGGCGAGATAAATCCCGCGCTCGAAACCCTTGACCGGGGAATACAAGACCATCCTGACGCGCTCCCGCTGCGAAAACTACGCGGCGATATTCTCGCCACATCCCGGGATTCGCGCGAGGCAGTTGAGGCCTATGAGACGGTCCTCGCAACGATGCCGACCGCGTTGGATGTCCGATGGGCCAAGTGGAGCGTATTGATTCGATCCGGGCAGGGGGAGGAATCCCTCGCCGAATTGCGACGCATCGCGGAGATCGATGTCCTGAATCCCTTGATCCATTTGCGGCTGGCGCAAGAACTTCGGAAACTCGATCGTCTTGAGGAGTCGCTGGAATCGTATAAAAGGGCCGTGGAGCTTGCCCCGAAGTTGCTCGGCTGGCGATTAGCCTTGGCCCGGGCGCGTTTCGATGTCCTGGACTATGAAGGTTCGGATGCTGACATACGATATGTGTTGCAACATGCGCCACCGGGCTCTCCGCTGGAGCTTCCTGCCAGAAATCAGCTCGCACAAATCTATGAGTCCATGGAACGAGGCCGGCGCCATCATCCCGTTCTGACGCCGGATGTGACAGAGGCACAACTGAAGGAATGGGCGTCCATTCGCGCGGACGCGTGGCGACTGTTCGAAGCAGGTCGCTTCCAGGAGGCCGAGCCGATCTATCGCAGGTTGCTGGCACTGAACCCCAAGGACCCTATAGCCAACCATCAATTGGGGCTGACCCTCATGCAGCTGGGCCGGTGCAAGGACGCGCTGATCGTGTTCGGGAAAATAGCCGATCTCGATCCCAGTGACGAAGACTACGCAGACACGGTCTTTCGGATGGGCCAATGCCTGGTAGACCTGGAACAGTGGGAAGAAGCCTTCGTGCAGTTTCAAACACTGTATGACGCGGCTGTGGAGTTTGAAGAAAAGAGCAAGGGCGTTGAGCTCCCACCTGACACACGCGTGCTCGACAAAAAGAAGCTTGCACGATGGCTGGAGAAGGTGCGTCCCCATGTCCCGGAATTGGCGAAGCTGAAGGAAGAGGCCATGCCAGCGGCCATCCCGTCCGCCGATCCATCCCCTTCCACCACCCTGTCCGAGGAGGAAGTGTTTGCAAAGGCCGCCGAACGGTTGAAACCGCAGGATCCACTGGACATGCGGGCGCCCATCACGGGCAGAGATTCCGATTTCAGTTGGTTCCGATTTGTCATCACGGCGAGTAACATCATGCGGGATGATTCTCCTACCGGAGCACATGAATTTATTCCGTTGAACCCCGGAGACAGCTTTCCCACCACACAGCACGAGATCTACCTGGTGTTTGGGCTGGTCACGGCCTCGTATGATGCCATGCCCCTCACCGCACGCTGTTTTCTGGACACGTCCGAAATGACCCGAGAACAACGAGCCGTAGCACAGGACCACGTCATGACCACCATGAATGACCAGTCCGGCTATTTCATGTTGTCCCCTCCTAAAACCGGATGGCCTCCTGGCCTCTACAGCTGTGGGTTGTTCGCGGGAGAACGAATGTCCGTAGATACCCGAGTCGATGAGGTCCGGTTCCGCATCATCGAACCAACCCGGTCGTCGTAGCCCACGTGACACGGAGTAAGAGCAGCTAGCCGATAGAGAATAGCGGGGTAGAAGAACGTACGGCTCAGACTGCTATCAGCTTTTCACTTCCCGGGAAGAGACCGCCGACCGCACCGACCAGAACCGCTGAACTGCGCGAAACAACAGAAAGGCTATGCAGGTGGGCAGCCAGATCCAGAACGCTTCGCTGATCAGGACCCGAACACCTCGGCCGCTGAAGAAAAGGTTGAGTTCGACCGGAGACACGAGGACCGGTCGCACAGGAAAGAAATATCTCGTCGTATCGAATGGAGAGAAAAATGCCACGCCCAACCCCCCGCTCGTGATGGCATCGAGCACGCCATGTGAAGCGGTGCTGAGAAAGAAATAGAGAAACAGCCCCGCCGTCACCGTTGCCGGTTTGCCTCGATACCCTATCGCGACAAGACTCCCGGCCAACAATCCCGCAAACACGAGCGAATGCGTCATGCCACGATGGCCCCATAGATCACCGTACTCAATGCCAACGTGAAACCCGATCACATCCAAATCCGGCACGACCGCACAGAGCGCACCCAAGAACAGCTCCCGCCAACCGAGTTCCTTATTTCGAAAGGTCTGGCCCATCGCCACCGCAACGATGGCATGGGAAAATGCAGATGCCATCTCTATCCTCTTGCTCCGATCGAACGAAGATCCCAGATGCGGCGGACAAGCTGAAACGCCGGAATGCCGGGGAATCAAAAAACCATTACATGGTCGACTCGATAGCGTGAGCCCTTCTCGACGAGGACCATTTCTGTCACGAATTCTCCTGCTTGCTTCGTGAATCGCTGCTTCCAGACGATGTCGACCGAATGGGGACGCCGGAAGACGACCACAACCTCTCTGTCAGCAAAATGCCCTTTCTCGTGTTGATACTGCCGGCACACCCTCTCCAGATGCTCCTTCGTCACGATGGCTTTCAGCCGATCCATAAAGCCTGCGACGTGGCGTTCATGGTCAATGGCCGTTGAGGCTTCCATCAAATTGTCCATGATCGGATTGGCGATTGCCAGGATCTCCGCATCGGATTTCTGCGCCAGCTCCATACAATGTCCTCGCAACAGCTCCCGTGAGATCAAATCTTTTCCAATCCCGGCACCGACGGTAGGGGGGCATCGGCATCAAGCTGGCTCAGGAACGCACAGTGTCAATGGATAGGCCGTCAGAAGCAACTTGCAGGACAGCTCGCTGGATCTGTTCAACAGCCTACCGAATCCAGGTGGTGTCTCACAATATAGCAGCCGGCAAACGTTTCCTCGGGGACCAATCGTTTCAAGCCCCACTCCGGATGATTGAATGCATCCGTCGCGCACGTCATGGGCTCAATGGCCAACGCGCGTCTCGGGGCGTCGGCAATGGCGTCACCGGTATAGACCACGAGCGCAGAGAACGAGCGATCCATCACAATATCGATGATGCGACCGCTGGCCGCATGGCGCAGTGATGCCGTGGCCATCCCTTCCGCATCCCGTTCGAGTTGCACATAGCAGTGATTGAAACGGCGACTGCCGATTCGGCGATAGTCACGATAGTCCCAGTCCGTGCCGGCCGCGGCGACGATGGTTCCGGTCGGCACGAGCCGTTCATTGAATTCCAGATACCCCACCCCCGGGATCTTGGCTTCCGCCTCATCGATAAAAGAGGTGCCGACGGTAAAGTACGGATGAAACCCGACAGCGACCGGCGCCGCTTGATGGCCCACGTTACGAACGGTAAACGAACAAGACAGGCCCCGGCGAGCCAAGGTGTATGTGACACGAATGCCGAGCGAAAACGGATAACCCCGACGGCCGTACAGATCGGCATCGAGACGGACATCGAAGGCTACGCAGCTCGGGTCGGCACGATGCGTCTTCCACGGCAATGTCCGGACAAACCCGTGGATGGCATTCGGACCCTCCTTGTCGTTACGTTCGAGTTGAAACGCCTGTCCATCGAAAGAGTAGCGACCTTCTGCAATGCGACCAGGAAACGGGAATAAGACATCGCCCTGGCCCCCCTTCTTGTGACTGCCCCCTGAATAGCCCCACAGAATATCGGTTTCACCGCCGTCGGCTTCCACCATATAGTACCGCCGCAGGGATGCGCCCCACGGTGAAACAACCGCTCGCTGATTGTCGAAGGACAGGGGGATCTCAGTATTTGGCGTGGGATCGGTCGTCATGACAATCTACTTAGCCCTTCAATCTAACTCTTCTTTTGTGGCAGTACATAGTCCCGCCCGAGTACGGTTGTTTCAAACAATCGAAACTGCATATTGTCCACGTCCAGGAATGGATACTGCGTTTTAATCACCTTCTTGTAGCCGTCGAACCCCTCACGCCCTTCGGGATAGTAGCGCCAAATTGTCGGCTCCTTATAGCAGTCCAACCCGAAATGCCCTATATAGACAAGCTCTCCTGCGTTGACATGGAACGTCCCGCCAATCGCCTTGCGCCCCTCGAAGAGCCGGGCGCGACCAACACTCGCGATCTTCACATCAGTCACCGATGAGGCCACCTTGATGGAGAACGTCGCCAAGCCGTACTCGCCAGGCTCCAATGCCAGCACGTAATTAACGGGTTGTCGTTCAGCATAGAATGGAGAACCTTCTACGAGAACATCGGGCGATGCATCCTCTGCCGTCGTGCGGCCCGGCAATCGATCAAAGCCAAAGGATCGCAATTGTCCGTTCTCGAACTGTGCACACTTCCACGTACGCCCCCAAATCGCCGACAAGACGACCAGTCCTTTGGCTTTATCGTTTCCATAAGACTCTGCGGTTACTTCCTGCTTGTGCCTTGAGAGGACACCGGACGAGGCACAGCCAGACACGAAAACGAACAGGGTCATGACAAGCACGAAACCTCTAAGCATTGTTGCTTGTCTCCAATCTTTTGGTAGGTCGTTCAATCCGACTAACCTAACACATGGCAAAAGCTTCGCGCAGAACGAGCACGCGGTAAGAATGCGGGTAAGCATGAAAGCGCGAGCCCGGGCTGGCAGTGACGGGCAAGTGGGGAAGCTGGAAACGATTGTTCGGATAGGATGGTTCTGTGCATCTTCACAGACGTTCTATTTCTTTTCTGATGGACCTTCAGGTTGACTACCACCTTGAGTCCTTTCAATTTTACACTCACCATCTTCGCAGGTCTTCGCTCGTGCCTCCTTTTTTTCTGCACAAGAAATCTTATCCTCTTGGCTTATGGCCCCATCGAGACACTTTTTCAACTCTTCCTGTGCAGTCCTCAAACATTCTTCGCAAAGACTCTGGCCGGAGACGGACGTCCCAATTAGTATGATTGAAAGCCATGCGAGCGTGAATGTGATGTTCATACCAGTACCTACCTCCTCTAGACAGCGCTGATTCACCGCCTGCTGATGAATTCCCCGGACTCGAACTAACCGATCGTTAACCACTGCCGGAGTTGGAATGGATGCTGTATCAGTTCTCTAGAGGCACCGGTGGTGCCGCCTCCGCATGCCCCAACGGTGCTATGCCTTCTCGAGTCCGCCAAACCGCCGTTCGACTTCAGGCCGATCGCAGGACCAGGGCGCATTCGTTTTGTAGTGTTCGAATTGTCCCTCTGTCGCATGACTAGAGACCCGCCGCCGAAGCTGCGCCATTTCCTCCTGTGTCATGGGGACAAACCGACGGGCGATGGCCAGGTTCTGGCGTAACACTTCTCGCGAATCGATGCCGCTCACGAGCGTGGAAACCGGCAAGGACCACACATATCGCATCGCCTCTTCAACCGTCAGAATGCCTTGCGTAATCGGCTTTCCGTTCCCACAGAGAGACTTCATGGCAATGGGTGCAATTCCACGCCGGAGAAGCTCTGGGAGAACCTCCCGTTCAAAACTGCTGTAGGTTGCGTCAAAGACATTGAGCGGAAGTTGGCAGGTATCGAAAGGAAAGTCGTACTTGAGCACGTTCAAGTGCACGGCCGGACTCTTGTGGCCGGTAAATCCTATCAATCGGACTTTCCCTTGCTTCTTCGCTTCGGCCAGCGCTTCAATCGCGCCCCCCGCGCGGAAGATGAGTTCAGGGTCATCGTCGCAGCCGACTTCATGAATTTGCCATAAATCCAGGTAGTCGGTGCCCAAACGACGTAACGACTGCTCCAAATGCAGCATGCCGATCTTTCTCCCGCGGCCGTGGGTACACATCTTCGTCATTAAAAAGACTTCGTGACGACGTCCTTTCAGCGCCCTCCCCATCACCGCTTCGCTCCGATTGTTCGCATAATCCCATGCGTTGTCGAAAAACGTGAGCCCGGCTCCGATGGCCTCCTGTACGATTCGACTCCCTTCCTCCTCACTCGTGTTCAGCAGGTGCCCTCCCCCCAGCCCTAAAATCGGGAGCATGACACCGGTTCGCCCCAGCTGACGCCGAGGAAGCCCTTGCCCATCCAACCCGTTTGGCGCTTTGTCCACATCTGCCATCGCCCGTGTCAGGCTGGAGAGCCCTACCAACAGCATCGCCGATCCCAGCAAGCCGATTCGTTTGCACACCTCGCGCCGGCCAATCATAGGCTCAGTTTTGCTTGCGCCTCGATCTTCATGTAGCGGCATGCTCGTGATCTTCCATGGGTCTACAGTATAAACCGAGTGACAGACCGGCGACCATACAGTGACGAACCACTATTGGTCCCTCACCAGTAGCCTGCATTGTTCTTCGGTAAAACGACTCGTCAAAAGCAAGAACTTGAAGAATTCGGCTATTCCCCCTCTCGCGAGACGAATTCCTTGAGGTTTTCCATAAGCAGGAACATACTGAGATGCCACTCATATTGTTCACCTCTCCCCGCCACGGAGCTCTCGATGAAACCACGCACAACTCTCCTCCTCGTGGCACTCATGTGTTCCTTGTCGGCGGCCCAAGCAGATGAAGGTACGATACAACTTGCGTGGCAAGCGGGACCCACAGAGGTGACGCTATCGGACCAGGCCACGCTCCGCCTCCCAGAAGGCTATCGGTTCCTTGGTCGAGAGCAAACCCAGATTATGCTCAAAGAGATGGGAAACTTCCCATCCGGTTCTGAATTAGGGCTGATTACCTCTGCCGGCAAAGAGGACTGGTTCGTCGTGGTGCGGTATAGCGATGCAGGATATGTCAAGGACGATGACGCGGCCAATTGGAATGCCGACGAACTCTTTGCTTCCATCAAGGAAGGAACCCTTAATGATAACGTGCGGCGCGAGGCGCAAGGGTTTCCGCCGCTCATCCTCGTTGGCTGGGAAGAAAAACCACACTATGACTGGCAGGCCCACAAAGTCGTCTGGGCCATTTCAAACAGGGACAACCACAATACCGGAGTCAACTACAACACGCTCGCATTAGGCCGGTATGGCTATATGAGCTTGAGCATGGTTGGCAACCTTTCCGATCTTCCACAATTGAAGCCTCATACGCAGACATTGCTTGCCAACCTGAACTTCATTGACGGAAAACGCTATGCAGATTTCGACAGCGCCACGGATAACGTAGCTGCAGTAGGGCTCGCCGCTCTTATTGCAGGAGCGGCGTTCAAATCGGGGATCCTGGCGAAGCTCTGGGCGTTCATCATCCCTCTCATCATCGTGGGCAAGAAAGCCATCATCCTCCTCATCATCGGAACCGCCGCACTGTTGACGAGATGGTTCAAGAAAAAACCGATGGCAGCCCCGGAACCGGCTCCGCCCACATGGTGAAACTCCTTCTTCTCCTTCTTTCGGGAGCAAAGCTTGGTAAAGCGGCTCTCACTGGCGGCACCATGTTGCTGTCGATGGTGGCCTACGCGTTTGTGTTCGGCTGGTGGTACGCGGTGGGATTCGTGCTCCTGATCTTTGGTCATGAGATGGGACACTATCTGGCAGCCAAACAGCGAGGACTCAATGTCGGTGCGCCAACGTTCATCCCGTTCGTCGGCGCATGGATTCAACTCAAGGATCAGCCCATGAATGTCGAAACGGAAGCCTATGTGGGGATCGCAGGGCCGGTCGCAGGCACCATCGCGGCAGGAGCCTGTTACTATGCCGCTGAGTATTTTCAGAGCGAATTGCTACTGGCCCTCTCGTACTCCGGATTCATGATCAACCTTTTCAACCTCATTCCGCTGTCACCGTTGGACGGTGGCCGGATCACGGCGATCATCTCACCGAAAGTCTGGTGGCTCGGCGTCCCGATTCTGATCGGCCTCTTTATGATGAACCACAGTCCCATGCTGCTGTTGATCGCCATCCTGGCGGCCCCTCAGCTTTTGTCGACTTTCCGCAGCCATAGTCAAGATCCCGCGTATGCCCGCTACTACGACACACCTCTCGCGACCCGTTGCAGCTATGCCGTCTACTATCTTGGCCTCGCAGCGTTCTTGAGCATGATGAGCTATCAGCTACACCAGGTCCTGCCCAGAACGCACTAGCAAAAAGCGAGTGCCGTCATCATCGATTCATCCACATGGATGCCAGACCATTCGCTTGATCAGGATTGCGCACGAAGCGCCGGCGACATCCGGGCATACCTCTCTGATTATACGAACCGGGGAGGAGGCGAGAAGAAAGATGAATTAGGTCACAGCGGGCGGCAGACGGCATTCCCTCGTCGCTTAGTGGGTCCAGATCTTTACGGGAGTCGATTCGAAAGGATACACATGAATCATCCATCCACCAGCCTGCGGAACGAATCGCCCGCCTACTTGCTGACACTCTGATTCCGTGGCAATCGGGCCCTTGAACCCGAATTGTTTCCGAGTCATGCGACGTCCACTGCCGTCCGGCTGAAAACAGAGATTCACGTGCGCATGCCATTGCGCGACGCTCAACGGAATGCGCTCGTTCAACTGATCCTCGCTCATGCCTCTCGGCGCGGTATACATCGCCCCTTCGAGTTCATACCCATCCCAGGTTTTCCTATACAAGAGTGCGGTCGGTCCAGCCGGATCGAAGTGATTCTTCGCCAGGAGTCGGCGTTCCTTATTGGCGAAATGATAATGCTTTGGCTTTCGATCGGGATGAACAGGAGCATAGCCGTCGTTCAGGGCCATCCGATAATCCTTGTACTTCACAAGAGCCTGTCGCAGAGTCTGAACGATCTGATCGGCACGCCTGGCGTCATCTGCGTTCGCCGTTCGCAACGCCGTCCATTTCATGTGCGGCCCGAGATGTTGCTGATGGGGAACCATCATGTCGACGGTCCCCTCCGCGTGATCGTGATGATCCATGTCTGCGCCCTGACCGGAAAGTGCTCCTTGGATCGACTCAGCTGCCTGAGCCGAACGAACCCCATCAATAGGAAAGAGCAGTCCTACTGAACACACCAGAACGCAGATGAGGAAAAATCTTAGGCAACACATTGATGTGAGTACACCTTGGCCAGCCATGACTGTCATCTATTTTATCCTGCGAAATGATTCAAAGCCAGACTTCGAGTCCGGACAGGTATTACGAAGCTCGGACATGTCGGGTGGCTGGCATGGCAAAGATGCCATGTCTGAGCACCACCTAACGCTTAGCTTCCTCGAGTCGCCAATTCTGATGCTTTCCTTCTTTCCGAACGGGCCTTCAGTAGCTGAATAAGTTCAGTTCGTAAAGTGCGATTGAGGCGTTGCCGTGCTTCAGGTGGCAGGTGAAGAAACTCTATCCCGAACTGATGGCCCTGGACCCATTTGATCGTGCCAAGTTCAACTGACAACGCCGGCGTCTGATTCGGGAGCAGGACGCTCACGCGCACGTCGCTGCCGCAGAGAACCTCTCGATCGCACATGACGGAGCACCCCATCAGCGACAGGTTGGTCAGAATGCCTTCGCCGACAAACGGAGCCCCACCGAAAATGACAGGGTAGAAAAGCGGGAACCGATGATAAGTCCGAGAGTAATGAGGGGGCGCCATCAGAGCCTCCGTGACATCGCATTGTACCGAAGCAGGGACTGTGAGCGATATCCTACTTGGGAGGGGGCCTAACTCGTGAAACGTGAAAGGTTTCTGGGTTTCCGTGAGAGACAGATGCGATTGAAGACGCTGATGGCTAAAAACTGACTGCTGATCGCTTCGGTATTAGTGGATCGTCTTGATGACCTTAGCAACGCCTGCAACAAGGTCATTCACCTGTTCTTGCGTTGGTTCGCTTTTCTTATTGTGATCGCATAAATTCCGAAGATCGGCGAGATGCTGAATGAACCGCCATGGTGCGACCTCAATGACATCCGCCGCTTTAAGCAGGTCATTGAGGTCGCTGATGTTTGGATTTTTCTTTGCAATAGGCACAGAATGACTATCACACACTTGACCTAAATGCTTTTCCAGGACAACCCCGGCCATTGCACCTGCAGCCCTACCGAACTTCTTACTCACGAGTTCCAGCGCCGCGTCTAACTCTGAATCGAACAAGTCCGCCTGGACAAGTTGACGAATCTCAAACAGAGAACTGCTCAACCTGCCTTCGACAGAACGAAGAATGCTCAACTGCTGCTGGAAGCGCGAAATTGCAGCATCGGGACCGACCACCTTCTCCTCTTGCCAACCCCTTGTTACCTGCAAACCCTGAAGATAATCCTCGATCATGTAGTTCTCATAGGTGATCGCCTTTCTAGCCTTGGGCTTTTCGTACAGCCTCACAAAGTCCGCGAGCCGATCAGGTAACAATTGTTTGAGTACCGCATGGGATTCTGAATACCACCGTTGATAGACTCCTTTAAACGAAGGAAGTCCCTTTATAATCTCTGCTGCCGCCTTCTTTCCCAACTTCTCCTGAGCCTGTTTGTCGAACTCTTCCTGATGACACTCGTACTGAATTGCAAGGAAAAGATCGTCTCCTTGCTTCAAGAGTGCAATGAAGTCTTTTTTGTAGCGATCCAAGTTCGACTGCATAACTTGTCCCCGGTGAGGAATGAGAACGGCCGCCGTAGCCACCTAAATGGTAAGTCTGCTGCGGCCAGCCTTCGCCGCTTGGCAGCATAAGCAAGTCAACGGGAGGAAAGTCTACTGCAAAGCCCATTGGAGGACAAGATGACCAGGTCCCATTGTACGGGCATGGATCGACCAGCGTCCCATCGTGGATGCTTTGCGAGCAAGAAGGATGGTCTGACTACTCACCACTATTATGATGGTCCTTCCATTCCTGCTCATTTTCTTCCCCCCAGAAGCGAGGGCGCCTGGGATCTCAGAAGACTGTGCCCTAGTTGATCTTTGAATGCCCGCGTCGAACGACCACTCTAATGCTCCCTCACGCTCGCGCGAATCTCCTCCAGGAGGGCAGCCTGAATCGGTCTCCCACTGCGCGCGTCCAACGAGGGGAGTCCGCGACCGCGCGTTGCGCGAGCACAGGAGACTGATCAGGCTGCCCTCCCCGTCCCTCTGGAATTTCTCCCCTCCCCTCTGGAATTTCTCCTCAACTTTCATCTCATCCCCTCATTTATAATTCTTCGTCATTCGCATGATCTTCATATCCTAACTCAATGCTATTGCTAACCATTTAATTATCATACTGTTCATCTTCGAGCCCGGCACATTCCCTGCTGATACATCTCTCTGATGCCTAGGCATTCCTCCATTCTCTTGATCGAAGACAGCCCCGGCGAATGTGAACTCTTTCGTCTGGCGCTGACTCAAACGGGACTCGATGTCGCCCTCTATACCGAGTATGACGCGGAGGCGGCATTCCATTTCCTGATCAACCGGGGTGGGTCTCATCAGTCCCTCCAGGAGGGTGACCTGAATTGGTCTCCCACTGCGCGCGTCCAACGAGGGGAGTCCGCGACCGCGCGTTGCGCGAGCACAGGAGACCAATCAGGCCACCCTCACCCCCTCCCCTCGTTGATTCTTCTCGACCTTCATCTCTGCGGACAGCACGGCTGCGACTTCTTAAGGCGGCTCCGTGCCGATGTTCGCTTTGCCGCGATCCCCGTCGTCGTCTTCACCACGTCCGAGGATCCAGCCGATCTCGCTCGGTGTTACGCCAGCGGTGCAAACGGTTATGTGGTCAAACCCGGCACCTTTGAGCACTTAGTGCAATGTGTTGGCGATATCGGCCGATATTGGATAGATCGAAACCTCACGTCTTACCCGATCGGAGTCCGATGCTGACCCGCGCTTCGCTCAAAAACCCCTACGCCGTCATCGCGATCAGCCTCATCGTCATCATTCTCGGCGTCGTCTCGTACCAGAAGATGGTGGTGGACATCTTCCCGGAGATCAATATGCCGGTCGTGGCTGTGGCCACGTTCTATAAAGGCATGGGGCCGTCGGAGGTTGAAGGCGCCATCACCTTGCGATTGGAGCAGGCCTTCTTGCAGGCCTCCTACATCGACCACATCGAATCACGCTCGTTGCCCGGCGCCAGCCTGATCAAGATCTACTTTCATTCCTCGTATGACGTGAATGCCGGGCTGGCCGAGATTACGAGCCTTACCTATGCGAATCTCCGCTACCTGCCACAAGGCATCTTCCCTCCAATCATCATCAAGTTCGGCGCCGCCAGCTTGCCCATCGCGGTCCAGACGACCAGCAGCGAGACGATGACGGAGAAGGAAGTGCGGGACCTCGCCTATTTCAACGTACGTCCGCAGCTGGGCAATGTGCCGGGGGTTGCGTTCCCGACTACGTTCGGAGGGACGGTTCGCCAAGTCACGATATTTCTCGATCCTGAGCGGATGCAGGCTCGCGGTATTTCCACTCACGAGGTGGTGAATTCGGTGAACATGCAGAGCGTCTTACTGCCGGCGGGAGGCGTGAAAATCGGCGACTTCGATTACAACGTCTACACGAATAGCATGATCAAGATTGTGGACCAGATGAACGACATTCCGATCAAGATGGTGAACGGAGTGCCGTTGTTCTTGCGAGATGTGGGGAAAGCGGTGGACTCCACGATGATCCAGACCAACGTGGTGCGGATCAATGGCAACCGGGCGGTCTATTTGCCCATTATGAAGCAGGCCGGAGCCAATACCATTGCGGTCATCGACGGGATCAAGGATATCCTGCCGAAACTGATCAATATCCCGAAGGACCTGACGATCAAGTTGCTGTTCGATCAGTCGCTCTATATCCGCCAGGCCATCAAGACATTGGAGCATGAAGGACTGCTTGGCGGAGGGCTCGCCTGCCTGATGGTCTTGCTGTTTCTTGGGAGCCTGCGCTCAACCCTCATTATCGCCATGGCGATTCCACTCTCCGTCACGGCCGCATTCATCGGTCTCTACTTCACCGGCCACTCGGTGAACATTATGACGCTCGGCGGGCTGGCACTGGCTGTCGGGCGGTTAGTCGATGACGCGATCGTCGTCGTCGAAAACTTCCATCGCCATATGGAGATGGGTAAGACTTCCTCTCAAGCGGCGGCTGATGCCGTGAGCGAAGTGGCCCTCCCCATGCTCATTATTACCATCACGGTCTTCCTCGTTTTCTTGCCTATCGCGTTCTTCACGGGTGTAATCAAGTTTTTGTTCGTGCCGCTTGCCCTCGCAGTGGCCTATGCCATGATGGCCTCCTACATCGTCGCGCTGACGCTGGCCCCGGTCTCGATGGCACGGTTGCTCCGTGGCCATGCAGGCCAGGCGCGGGAAGGGTCCCCTGCCGCGCATCAGGGACGCTTCACAGAGTTCTGGAACCACCTGAACATCTTCGATCCGTTTGTTGAGCGATACGTGCTCCTCCTGCGCTGGTGTTTGGCTCACAAGGTGACCGTCATTGTCACGGTCACGGTGATCTTCGTCGGCTCTATGTTCATGGCTCCTCTGATGGCGACGGAGTTTTTTCCCAAGGTCGACGCCGGTTCATTCCTCCTCAACGTCTCGGCCCCAGAAGGCACCCGAATCGAAAAGACCGAGGCGATCGTGGCCAGGATCGAGGGGCTCATTCGAGATGAGGTTCCTGCGGAGGAATTGGATCAGATTGTGTCGAACGTCGGACAACCGCAGGGCTGGATGGTGCTCTATACACCGGTGAATGGTCCCCATCAGGCCTTCGTGCTCGTGAGCCTGAAGCGTGACCATGCGGTGCGCACCGATGACATCATCATGAAGTTGCGCCAGACGTTTCGTCGGGAGTTGCCAGGATTGAAATTCTCCTTCCAGACTGGCGGGATCGTCAGCGATGTGATCAATTCCGGCTTGCCCGCACCCATCGATATCAAAGTGAGCGGTCCTAAGATGGGGGATCTCGCGGCGACTGCCAATAAGATTCGGGATCTTGTGGCAGGGATTCCCGGCACGGCGGATGTACAGGTTCGGCAGGGGATGGATTATCCTGAGATTCATCTCGATATCAATCGAGAAAAAGCCTCCTATGTTGGGCTGAATGGGTATCAGATCGTAACAGATTTAATTACAGGACTGTCCTCAAACGTTACGTTGAACCCCGGCTACTGGATCGATTCCCGGACCAATAATGCCTATTTTGTCGTGACCCAATTTCCCGAGCAGATCCTGCTGGAGTTCGAAGATTTTCTGAACATGCCGCTCGTGGGAACGCATGTGGACCAGCCGATGTCGGTCAGTGTGGGTGGCACCACGCTCAGAGGCAGTTCACTCGTACTTAACCAAACACCCTTTCCGGAGCGACCTCGCTTGCCCGGCGTGACATCGACCGGGGGAAGTCCCGTCCTCCTGCGAGATCTGGTGGATGTCGTGCGAAAAGTCGGTCCCGAGACCGTCGATCACTTCAACCTGCAACGGACGATGGACGTGCTCATCAGTATCCCCGGTAACGATCTTGGGCATATCGCGGCCCAGATCGAACAGGCCGTCGCGGCACTCGAGATCCCCACGGATGTGGTGCTGACGTTCAAGGGGGAAGTCGACAGCATGAGGGCTGCGATCTCCGGTTTCGCAGGGACTCTGCCGCTGGCTATGCTGCTGATCTATCTGGTGATGGTGGGGCTGTTTCGTTCCTGGCTCGATCCCTTTGTGGTCATGTTTGCTGTCCCATTGGGATTTATCGGTGTGATCTGGATGTTGCTGCTGACCCATACCTCGGTCAATGTGGAATCGATGATCGGCACCCTGATGATGATCGGGATCGTCGTGTCCAACAGCGTGTTACTGGTGGATTTCGCGAATAATAAGTTGCGCGAGGGCATGCCGATCGAGGAGGCCGTCGTGGAAGCCGGGCGTCTCAGAATCAGGCCCATCCTCATGACCTCTCTCGCAACGGTGATCGGGTTAGCCCCGATGGCTCTTGGCATCGGGGAGGGAAGCGAGAGCAACATGCCGCTCGCGCGCGCCGTGATCGGAGGCTTGACGGTCTCGACGTTTATGACGCTGCTGTTTATCCCGGTTCTGCACGCGATCGCCCGCCGGCGATCAGTAGCCAGGCTGGCTGGCCCTGAAGGAGAGGTCCACTGAGTGGAGGAGTTATGGAGCTATGATCTATGCACGCTGAGGGGACTTCCTGGGGACACATGACACAGACATCGCGAATCAAAATCATTCTGACGGTTGCGGCAGGACTCTTTCTCCTCGCGGCGGCCTTGATGATTATTCAGGGCCAGCAACAGACGGTGTCCGCACCCGATGCACAACGGGACTCGGCTCAATCTTCTGCCGGTCCCCATCAAGTCCAAGTATTGAAAGTGCAACGGCGCGACATTAGCCAGACCTTGACCCTGCCGGCAAATATCTCTCCCTGGTACCAAGCGACGTTGTACGGAAAGGTCTCCGGCTACGTCAAATGGATCGGTTTCGACAAGGGCGATGTCGTGAAGAAGGGGCAATTGCTAGCCGTGCTGGATGCGCCCGAGATCGAAGACCAATACAAGCAGGCCGACGCGGATTACCAGATCAAGAAAGTCACGTATGAGCGGTACCTGAGCGTCTGGCAGGATAATCACGACATCATCGCCAAGCAGGATGTGGATGTGGCCAAAGCCGCGGCTGAATCTGCAAAGCATCAGCGAGACAGTCGCCGCACCTTGATGGATTACACCAAGGTCTATGCCCCGTTTTCAGGCGTGATCACGGCTCGGTTTGCCGATCCGGGCGCGCTCATTCAGTCGGCGACCGGCTCGGCGACTCAAGCGGCACCGCTGTTCACGATCATGGATATGGACAGCGTCCGGATCTATGTGAATGCCCCGCAGGAAGCGGCACAGTTGGCGAAAGCAGGGCTTCTCGTGACGATGACCGCGCGGGAATGGTCTGAAGAATTGCACGCGTCAATCACTCGGACAACCGAAGCCTTGGATCCAGCCACCAGAACATTGCTGGTCGAAATCGATGTGCCGAACAAAGACCATCGGCTGCAGCCTGGGATGTTCCTCAATGCGTCGCTCCATCTGCAGCAACATCCGAATGCACTGGCGATTCCTCCGGCCGCTATTGTTCCGAGCAACAACGGAAAAGAGAAAGCTGTGCTCGTGGCCGATTCCGGCAAAGCCAAACTTGTTCCCATTAAAACCGGCATTGATGACGGCCTCTGGGTGGAAGTGCTGGAAGGCCTGACCGGCGAAGAGGAAGTGGTCGTCGTCGGCAAGAGCGGGTTGCTCGATGGGCAGGCGATTCAATCATCGCCCTACAACCTTCCGAACGGAAAGCCGGCCAAGCAGAAAATGTGACAGTTTCTATGAGATATGGAACGATCGAGACGCTCTCCGGAGACGACAACTCATGCGACGCCCCATCACCAGAATCATAATTGTGGCCCTCATTGCGGGCTGTCCCCACAGCGGACTCGCTGAAACAGGAAAACAGTCGTCACTGGCGGAGCCTACTGTATCTCGTTCTGCCGTGAAACCTGCCGGTTCTCTGCTGACGCTCGATGAAGCCATCAGAACGGGTCTTGCCACCCATCCCCTGATCGAGCGATCGCGCTATAGCTCACTGATTGCCAAAGCTCTGACCCGTCAAACGCAGGGTGAGCGATATCCCTGGCTTGAGGCTTCTATCGCCGGAAGTGCCGGTGCTATGCGCATTGTGACAACGGACGGCAAAACGATTCACGATAGCGGCGGGCATGGGTTCGATCCCGGAGGCGCCCTCGCGCATCATAACCAGAACATGGTAACCGGCGGGTTCATGCTCAATCAATTGATCTCTGATTTCGGCTATACCGCTCACCGTATTCTTGCAACTGAAGCCAATGAAGCGGCCAGTGAGAACGATATTCTCACGAACAAAGCCTTCGTCATCCTCAATGTTCAAAGGGCCTATCTCAACTGTTTGCTTCAGAGGAATTTGGTGGCGATCGCGACGGAGACGATCAAGCAACGGCAAGCCGTCCGTGATCAGGTGCACGCGCTGTATAAACATCAACTCAAATCGAAAGTCGATCTGGATTTGATCCTGGTGGAAGTGTCGAATGCCGAACTCTCGTTGATCAAAGCGCAAAATGATCTCAAGCAATCGTTTGCTGCCTTAAACAACGCGATGGGCATTGAGGGTCCGGACCGGTATGAACTGGAACGAATCCCAATTCACGTGACCCCAAGCCAAGCGGTCGAGACTTTAGTTGTCACCGGGCTCAGCGACCGGCCCGAGCTCCTCGGCAATCGGGACCGTTTGGTCGCCAACGAAGAATTGCTCAAGGCGGTCAAGGCCCTCAATTTCGGTTCGCTCTCCGCGGTCGGATCCATTGGCATGACCAAATATGGTGATGTGCATGATGGAGGTATCCCTTCCGATGGTGTGGCTCCGTTTTGGGGCTTTGGTGCAACAATGAAACTTCCTCTCTTCACCGGGTTTCGTATTCAAAATCAGATCAAAGAAGCCAACCATCGCAAGGGGGAAACGGAGGAAGAAGTTCAGAGTCTCGCGAATGAAATCGTCTTGCAGATTGTTCGAGCGTATCTCACGCGAACCACGAACGCCGAACAAATCTCGCTCGAGCAGGAACGTGTGACCTTTTCGAAAGAGGCGCTGCTGCTCGCGAAAGAGCGGTACCGCCTTGGCTTGAGCCCGATCGTGGAGATTGTGCGCGCAACGGCGGTGCTGTTCGAATCAGAATCTCGCTTGGCGGAGGCCCTGTATATTTACAAAACCAGTGAGTCAGTGCTCGCCTATGCGACCGGACAAGAATACAAACGCTTCTTAGAGAGGTGAATGTGGCTCCCAACATTTCCCCCAATTCTAAAAGATCCTCGACGTATCCGGGAGGGTGCGACACCGGTGTGTGCTCGCCTGCGGCCTTATCGGATGGCCATTTTCTGCATCCCGTCACGCATGAATTGCGTTCAGCCACACCCTCCAAGCTAATTATTATGTTATGTGCCCTGTGCGTGAGTGCGTGTCTTGCCGTTGGAACATTCGCGGCAGATCAGGGGGTTTCTCCTGCAACTCAAGAAGGCAGATCGTTGCTCACGTGGGAGCAGGCGGTTCGAACGGCAATTGAGAAACATCCGCTCATCAAGATTTCAGAGCACGAGGCCCTCGAATCAAAGGCGGTGGTCAAGCAGATTGAATCGGCCAATTATCCGCAGGTGACCGGCATTCTCTCAAGTTCCGCCGGCGACACCAGGGTCCTGGCCAATCTCGGGATCTCAGGCTCACTGCCAAAGCCTACCAACTACCTGACGACTCCCGGCATTCGTGCAGACTATCTTATTACAGACTTCGGGCGGACGGCGCATCGGATTCTTTCCCAGCAGTCGCTCACGGTGTCCGCCGAAAAGGACGTGCTGACTTCCAAAGCGCTCGCGATCTTGAGCGTAGAGCAGGCCTATCTCAACTGCCTGAAACAGCAGCGGCTCGTGGACATCTCTCGCGAAGTCCTGAACGAGCGCGAACTGATCCGTCAACAGACAGAGGCGTTCTACCGCCGGCAATTGCGATCGAAGCTGGACCTAGACTTTGCGTCGGTCGAGTCCAATCGGGCCGAGGTGGTCCTTATCAAGGCTCAGAACAACCTGGTTTTATCATTTGCCGCATTGAATACCGCCATGGGGCTTCAGGGCCCCGTGAACTATCAGTTGGAACAGGCTGTCCTCTCGGTCACGCCGAGCGCCAGTCCTGACTCACTTATTCAGGAAGCGTTGAACCAGCGGCCTGAGCTACTTGGAAACAAAGACCGGGTACAAGCGGCGGAGGAGGCGCTGCGGTCGGCCAAGGCCCTTCGCTTTGGATCCGTGAATGCCATCGGCACAGCGGCCTATACCTGGTGGGGCCATGAGGAACGACCAAGCGGAAAAGAAGTCAGCAACCCCGGTGCGAAATTGGGATGGTACGGAGCTGGCGGCACCAGTTCATTCCCCTTGTATTCCGGCGGCCGCATTGAAGCCCAAATCGAGGAGGCCGACGCGCGAAAAGGCGAGACTCAAGCCACTACCCGCTCGATTGCCAACGATATCGTGCTGCAAGTCGTGCGAGCCTATCTCAGCCGGCTGACAGCCGAACAACAAATCAAGGTATCGGAAGAAAAGGTCGCCTACGCGCGCGAAGCGCTGACGCTTGCGCGCGAACGGTACAAGGCCAGCCTAGGTTCTATCCTCGATGTGACAACCTCGACGACCGATCTCTTGAGCGCCGAAGTCGGGCTCGCTGACGCGCAGTATGACTATCGAGCCAGCGAAGCCGCCCTCGCCTATGCGACAGGAGTCGAATATGCGCGGTATTGACTTGGGAGGATCCCGGATCGCACGCCGGTTATCTTTGTGCCTATGGTGCGCAACGATCTTCATTCTCGCGTCCGACGCGACCTGCTGGTCAGCGGAGGATTCACCTGAGGGCCCTGCACAACCGCTCGTTTACCAGCCATCGTCGAATATTCCTCTATCGAGGGGAGCCTTTCTGGGCTATGAGTCCGCGATTCGTATCGGCCTTGATCGCCATCCACTGCTTCGCCGATCGAAGGAGACGGCTCTTGCTGCGGAGGCGGTCGCGGATCAGGCTACGGCTCGCTACTACCCGGAATTGAATGCCTATGCGATTCAGACTGGAGGGACCGTTCGCCCGCTTAGCGGGTTCAACGTGGCAGGGGCACAAAACAAGCCGACCTCCTATGTGGAAGAAGCAGGATTTCGGGCGGACCAGTTGATTTACGATTTCGGTCAGACTGCGCATAAGGTGCTGGCTGAGCGGGCAGGCCAGGAGGCTGCTGAAAAGGATATCCAAACGCACAAGGCGACGGTGATTCTTAGGGTACAGCAAGCCTACATTCACTGCTTACGGCAGAAGCGTCTCGTCGAAATCGCAGAAGAAACCGTGCGGGAACGCGGTGTCCTGCGTGACCAAATTGCGACATTGTATAAGCGGGAGTTGAAGTCCAAGCTCGATCTCGACTTCATTTCGGTCGAGCTCAAGAATGTCGAGATTCAGTTGATCCAGGCCAAGAACGAACTCCGTGCCGCATTCGCAGGACTGAACAACGCCATGGGAATCCGTGGCTCAGAGGATTACACCTTGGAGGACCTCCCTGCGGCCTCTGCTTCGTCGAGTACATTGGAAACGCTGATCACACAGGCGCAGGGGGACCGCCCGGAACTACTCGGCACCGTCGATCGGATCAAACAGGCGGATGAACGGCTCAGTTCTGCCAAGGCGTTGAATCTTCCCACCATCGCAGCCCTAGGAATGTCTGGCGTGATTCACTTCAGTGATGCTCCGCTGAACCAATATGCCGGTTCACATCCCGGGCAAACCAATCTGTGGTGGGGTGCGGGAGCCATGATTTCTGTGCCTATATTTACAGGGTTTCTGATTGAAAATCGCGTCGCGGAGGCACGACAACAAAAGTACAAAGTTGACCAGAAAAAGGTCGATTTGTCGAACAGAATTGCGTTGGAGGTGACTGATGCATACCTCACGCTACAAACAGCCCGACAACAGATCATTGTCGAGGAGAAGGAAGTGGCGTCGGCACGTAGCGCGCTCACCTTGGCCAAGGAACGATATCGCCTGGGACTCGCGTCAATCGTGGATGTCACCACGGCGACGACAGTCTTGTTAATAGCGGAGGTTCGCCTTTCTGAGGCCCGGTATGCGGTACAAGCGAGCTCCGCGGCCGTTGCTTTTGCCACCGGTGCAGGATATCAGCAGTTTTGACAGGAGAGCCGGCTATGTGATTCGCCGAGCTGGCATCGATGAAGGCAGGCCTCTAGTCATCGCAGTGATTTGACGCCGGGTTTCGATACTTTCGACGCGCAGCCTGCTCGTCGAGATCAACCTCCCGAATCCTGATCACGCACTGCGCCCCGGAACCTTGAGGATGCTTTCAAGGCGAGAACGCTGCCTGGGCAAAGCGCGTCTCGGCGCGCAGGGGTTGGGCGGGTGAGAAAGTCGATTCTTCAGCATCCTGCTAAGGAGTCGCCGAGGAGGCGATAGGGCCGGTGACCGTTTTGGTGAGATCAATCACGAGTTCGTCATCGGTGTTCGCCAACAAGGTGTCCCAGAGGCTCTGCCGTTGTGGGATGGTCGCCTCACGTGGGTCGAAGAATAAGTCGAACCCTTTAGCGGCCGTGGGTCGCATGGGAAAACGCCGGTCATAGATCATTCCATAAGTCGGAATGCCATAGATAACCTGCCAATTCCCCAAAATGAAATGCATTGCCGTGCCATGGAGGTATAAGCCGCCCGTGGTGATGACTCGCTTGGCAGACGTCTGCGGTTGGCTGAGATAAAACGTCACTCGTTCGTTCGGTCGAGCCCGCGCGAACGCCTCCGCGATCTGTTGAGACAAGAGGGCGAGCTCTTCAGGGCGAAACGCCGGGACAAAAGGCGCCTCGCCTTGCAGCCGTTTTTGGATCCAAATCCGATGTTCTTGCACGGAGAAGCCGCTCAAGAGGTGGGCCACCTCGTCGGCGCTGATCGCCTTGGGATGGGTGTGCATGCTGGGCGGCCATTCCGGCAGGACGGAATCATCCACCTCCAGCCGAACATAATTCACCGGATCTTCATAGACTGCACGATAGGGAATTTGGGGAATCGCGCAGCCGACCACAAACAGGCAGGTTGAGGCTAAAGCTGAGGCCAAGCACGTCTTGGAAGCAAGCATTCTCGACCTCAACCTGAACCTTAGCCTTCTGATACCGCGACCGTCATCTCGACTCGTTCGAGGGGATTGTCCCGGCTGTCGCGCTTCATATTCACGACCTTGTCCGCGACTTCCATCCCGCTGACCACTTCACCGAATGCCGTGTACTGCCAATCGAGGAAATTTGAGTCAGCCACGCAGATGAAGAACTGCGAACCGGCACTGTCCGGATCGTTCGAGCGAGCCATGGAGACCACCCCGCGCTTGTGCGGCTTGCTGTTGAACTCGGCCTTGACCTTATGTCCCGGTCCACCCATGCCATGCGATGCACGGTCCGGATTCTTGCTGTTAGGGTCGCCGCCCTGGATCATGAAGCCGGGAATGATCCGATGAAACGTCGTGCCGTTATAGAAGCCTTCCTGCGCCAATTTCGTGAAGTTCTTCACATGTCCTGGCGCCACATCGTGAAACAATTTCAGGACGATCTCGCCCAGCTGGGTCCCCTTGCTGCTGACCGTGATCGTGGCTCGCGTCTTCTCCGTCGGCTCTGACATCGTCCTCTACCCTTTCTTGGTTAACGAAACTGGAAGGGCGACGGGGCCGCCCCTCCCTCAAGGCCCTGATTGATGGGATTCCATGTACGTCCATCGTCGTCGCTTCGAAATGCTCCTGCGCTCGTGCCGGCATAGAACACTCCGGCACCGGATTCTATGAATACCTGGATGGCCATGCTCGTCAATCCTTTATTGAGCGGCACCCACTGATGCCCATTGTCAGTCGTTTTAAAAATGCCGTGCCCCGTCGCCACAAAGAGTCCCCGGCTGTTGTAGAGAATCCCACGGATCGAATCGTTCGGGAGCACCCGGCTGATAGGCCGCCAGGTGACGCCCCCATCCGCACTGCGAAAGACGCCTCCATCGAACGTGCCGGCATAAATGCCACCCTCCGGATCGATCGTCAACACACGAATAAAGTTCTCCGTCATCCCTTCATGATCTTTGAGCCCATGCTGCTGACGTACCCAGCCGCTCGAATGCGCTTTAAATCGCAGGATGCCTTTCCCCGAGGTGCCCGCAAACAACGTTCCGTCGGACGAGAGGGCCAACGCGTGCACCAGGATGTCGTCGAGACCGGTGGTCACTACCGACCAGCGGTCTGCCGCGCCGAGTCGATAGACTCCATCGCTCGTGCCCGCGTATACCGCATCACCCACGGCAAGAAGGGCTTTGATTTCCAGCCGCTTGAGCCCGCTATTGATCGCCTGCCAGCTCTTCCCTCGATCACGCGAGCGAAACACCCCGCCCCGGAAGGTTCCGGCATAAATTGCACCGTCTTTCCCCGTGGTAAGGGTCAGGATAAACGGATCGGTCACACCCTGGCCCGATTTCGTCCAGCTGGCGCCACGATCGTCGCTACGGAACAGACCAAGACCGAACGAACCGGCATAGACAAGGTCGTCCCCGACAGAGGTGAGCGCCTGAATGCTGGTCGCCTCCTGTCCGAACGACGGGCCCTGCGATGCGCTGTCTCCGTCGGTCGGTGCGACGTGCGACTTTGGCGGTCCCGACGGCGGCGATTCTGGTGCTGCCAATACCGTCAGGGGGATGCTCAACATCACCCCGAGAAGGACCCTGACGATGCCGACGCTATTCATCCTCTATCCTTTCCCACGCTCGTCTTCTTATCGAACCCGTTGTCCGGCCGGTCCTATCGGCAAATCCGGATCGAGGGGCAGGCTGACTTCGGTCGGGCCGCCCCGTCCAAAGATGCGTGCGCCAAGAATCCCTATCTCATACAACACCATCAAGGGCACGGCCATCAAGAGCATGGTAAAGAGGGTTGCATCGGGCGTCACGATGGCCGATATGATCAACGCGCCCATGATCGCGTGCTTCCGATACTTCGCTAACACCGACGCGGTCACCATACCGACCCGCGCCAGGATGGTGAGTATCAGCGGCAATTCAAATGCACAGCCGAATATCAGGAGAAATTTGACGTTGAAATCGATGTAGGTGCCGACGCTCAATTCCGGGGTGACGTCGTGATCCATGCCGAAGCTGACGAAGAACTCGATGACGAGCGGGAGGATGACAAGATTGCAAAAAATCAACCCCAGCGCAAAGAGCGCCCCGGCCAGGGCGAACAGCGGAATGCCCCAGCGCTGCTCCTTGGGAAGCAGCGCCGGTTCAATGAACTTCCAACACTGGTAGAAAATGACCGGCAGGCTCGCGAGTATGGCCGCCAAAAACGAAACTTTGATCGAGGCGAACAAGGCTTCCGTCGGTCCGTAGAACACCAGCTGGTTGGGAAACGGACGGTTCAACCATGCGACCATCTCGTCAGAAAAGGCAAAGGACACCATCAGGGCCACGAGGATTGTGGCCCCGATGATGATCAGACGCTTCTTGACGGTCCGGATATGTGCGGCAAGGGGATTGAGAATCGGTGCCATGACTCCGGTCCAGGGTGCCGGCTGACGCCGGCTCCGCGAGAATGTTCCTCAATGTGGCGCGGCCTGCAGTTCGTGATCTCGATAGACACGGATCAGTTCGGCCATCTTGTCTTTCTTCGACAACTTCTCTTTTTGCAAATGCTTCATGGACTGCTCTTCGGCCGGTGCCAATACGTGGCGCCGTTGCAATTGGGTCAATTCCAGGTCCAAACGATGGTGAGCCTCTTCCAGTGTACGGAATTCGTGATTGGATTGGCGCAGCCGTTCGGCAATCATACTGTCTGTCAGCATGTCGCACCTCCTGGTTGTGAGATTACTGCAGTGGCCTGACACGTCCTCCAGCGCGATCGACTTCTTCTGTCAACTCACCAGACTCCGACACGATCGGGTCCAGCTCCATCAGCAACGCATCTTCAATGGGATTGGTATAATACTTTGGTCGGGTCGTCACGTCGTGAAACCCAAGATTTCGATAGAGTGCGTGCGCCGCATGGTTCGAGGCCCGCACTTCAAGCACGGCGCGCATCGCCGTCTCTGTTACCCCCATCTCCAGGGCCTGTGTGACTAAGGCTCTGGCGATTCCTCTGCGCCGCATCGACTCGATGACCGCCAGGTTCATCAGCCGTACTTCCTCAAAGACAACCCAGAAGCACACATACCCGACAATGGGAACGGAACCCGTTTCGTCCGGCGTCATCCGCTTCGCCAACAGAAAATGTGCGAAGGGATTGCCGCTCAGTTCCGCTTCCAACATTTTGCGCGTCCAGGGAGCCGAGAAGCAAGCTTCTTCGATTTGCAAAATATCTTGCAGCGCCTCGACAGTCGCCGGCTCGATAACCCATTCTCCCATCACCACTCCCCCCGGCAGGATGCGGAACAAGTCCGCCAGCATTATGGTAAAGCTGAGGCTGAGTGAAGAAAGGCAGATCCTCACTCAACCTCAGCCTACCTCAGTCGCCGTTACGTGTCCCGCTCGCGCCCTTTCCTCGTGCGGCCCGGCTCCGCGCCGATTGAGTCCTCGCCACCGATACGCGGACATTCACTTTTCTCGCGACCCGATCCTTACGCAAGGCCACCGACGAAAGACCTCCGGATTCTTCGTACTTCAGTTCTGCTGCAGTGCGCTGCACATACAACGGACTGATGCCGGTTCCTGCATACTCACCTCGTCGGAGACGTTCAATACCAGCCAGCCCGATCGAAACGGCCGAGGGTTTCATGGCATCTCCCAACGCCTCGGTCACCGTGGCGTTGGGAGGAATCGACGCACGGATCGCTGACGCTTCGACCGTCCATCCTTCGCCAAATACGAGAGCCGATCCTGTGAGGCTGCTTCCCAACATCGCGGCAGTACCCACCTGTTCCACTATCACTCGCTCCAATCGATCTCCGCTGATCCAACGAAACATCGCCCAATAGAGTTCTCCGCGCCGACTATTGAGAACGGGACAGAGCAGCGTCGGAGTTCCCCTGAAATTCCAGGCCATACCCTCCAATGTCGGCACCACAGCCAAGGGGAGCTGACTGATCGTCCGGAACCCGAGGAGCGTCGCCAGGCCGACCCGAAGTCCGGTAAAAGACCCGGGACCGATCGACACGGCGAGACCATCCAACTGCTTGAGTGTCAGGCCGGTTTCACGAAATAACCGATCGATCGTGGGCAGCAACAGCTTGGCATGCGATCCGGCCGCCTCCTGGTCATGACGGACAAGGACGCGCGGCCCGTCAAGGATCGCCACACTCTGCCATGAAGTTGCCGTTTCAACGGCGAGAACTTTCATCGACCTACACGTGCCCTAGTTCGGATGCTTTGATCGGCTGATTCGGAATGATCTCGTGGAACGTCATCTGGACACTACCCTGCCCTTTCCCGTCTTCCAAGGAGATCTTGAAGGGCCGCAGCAAGCGCGCATCGCCGACTGCAGAACCACCATTGGCGTTTCCGATCGGACGAAAATCTTCGTACTGAATCGTGGCCTCCACGTCGCCGGCATTCGAGAGCCGATCCTCTTTGACAACAAGCAACGTCCGCCGCTCGAACCAGAGTCGCCGCTGAATCGCCTGTACACCGTCCTGGGACGGACCCGATACATCGAGCCGATATCGTTCGCCATCCTCCACAAGCTTCACGGTTTCATTCGTCGCGACCGCACTGATACCGAGCACGCCCCCCATCGCCCATACGCTCAATTGAAATGGCCGGGCCAACTTTCCCATCTCACTCATGTCGGACGGATTGCCAGAGAGCACACGCCCCATTGTCGGTAAGCGTAAGGTGAACTGATCGTCGACCTGAACGAACTCGAAGAGCTCACTCCCGATGGCTGTAAAACCTCTCATCCGCATCGCATTGGGCCGTTGATAATACACCGCGCCCTCGACACGGGTCGCGATAGGGATAATCCCACCGCGCACCTTCGCGCTGAAGAGACCCTTCATCGTCTGGATCGCCTCCTCCCGCTGACCCAGCAATGCCGTCAACTCCTCCACCGTCGCCTGCTTGAGCTGGGTTTCCTCGCGGGGGGTCACTTCCGCACAGCCCGCGAGTAATGCAGCTATTAGCAGACACAGCCCCCGGAGAACATGGCAACGGCCATTCCTATTATTTTCCCTCTCACTGGTATTCAACAAGGAATGAGCCGTCAGACGAGGTTCTATTGCGCGCGTCCAACGAGGGTCGTCTTCGACCGCGCGTTGCGCGAGCAGGGAAACTCGTCTGATGGCTTCATTCCTAGGCCAGTACCACATCCAACGCCTCTCCCACTTCACTAATGCCGATCAATTCGATCCCATCGATAGACTCCAGTTTGGCCAAGTTCCGTTCCGGCAACAGACAGCGTTTGAATCCCATCTTTGCCGCTTCACGAATCCGCATTTCAGCCTGACTGATCGCCCGCACTTCACCGCCAAGCCCTACTTCACCCAACACCAACAGTCCCGGCTCAATCGGCACTTCGCGCAAACTCGATGTGACCGCAGCCACAATGCCCAAATCGATGGCAGGCTCGTCGATATGCATCCCGCCGACGACGTTCACGTAGACGTCTTGTCCGGACAGATGCATACCCAGCCGCTTCTCCATGACCGCGAGCAAGAGCGAGACTCGATTCTGTTCCACGCCATTCGCCATCCGTTTCGGCATCGCATAACTCGTAGAGGATACCAATGCTTGTAGTTCGACTAGGATCGGGCGTGACCCCTCAAGACTGGATACCACCACTGATCCCGTCGTGCGCTGAGACCGTTCGGCCAGAAACAACTCGGAGGGATTGCTCACCTCCTCCAACCCGGAATCTTTCATTTCAAACACGCCGATCTCGTTGGTCGAGCCAAAGCGATTCTTTACCGCGCGGAGAATACGAAAGCTGTGGCCCTTGTCCCCTTCAAAATAGAGCACCGTATCGACGATATGTTCCAACAGTCGCGGCCCGGCGATCGCTCCATCTTTGGTGACATGCCCAATGATGAAGACCGGCACACTGCTGCGCTTCGCGTACCACATCAATTGGCCTGCCACTTCCTGCACCTGGCTGATGCTGCCTGGCGCGGACGTGATCTGTTCCGTATAGACCGTTTGGATCGAGTCCACGACCACTGCAGCCGGCTGGATCTCCTGCGCTGCTTTGAGGATTTGTTCGAGGGAGGTTTCCGCGAGGATTAGCAGATTCGGATGCTCGATGCCGAGCCGTTGCCCCCGCATCTTGATCTGCCTCGGGGATTCCTCTCCGGAGACATACAACACCGCTTCTTCCTTGGATGACAGGCGGGGGAGTGCCTGGAGCAACAGTGTGGTCTTCCCAATTCCTGGATCGCCGCCAATCAGGATGACCGAGCCTGGAATGACTCCACCTCCAAGCACCCGGTCGAATTCACCGATCTGCGTCAGCCGCCGATCCTCACCGACCACTTCAATATCCGCAATCGGCGTGGCCTTCGCCTGCGCCGTCTTCATCGCAGCAGGGCGCCCCTTGCCGGTCGGCGCCTGCCGCTCTTCTTTCATGGTGTTCCAGCCGCTGCAATCGGGACAGCGACCAAGCCATCGTGGCGATTGATGCCCGCAAGCCTGGCAGGAAAAACTAGTTTTCGCCCGCATTCAGAGGAGCCTCAAGAAGAAGGAAATCTGAGGGCTATATTAAAGGATAGAAGAGGTGAATGGAAGGCGATGCCGGCCCCTTATGCCATGGCATATTCCAAAGGGCGCGGATTCTCCATACGCTTCGAGGCGTTCAAGATCTCGATCCCGACGATGTTGCCGTCCTTGTCATAGTCGAGGATGACTCCGGGTTTATCCTCATCACTTTCCTCAACCAGAGCACTGCTCAGTTGAATGGTCAGCACGTCGACTTCCTGGTCGTATTTCACCTTCATGGCTTCCTCCAAACTAATCAATGGTTCCTGGAACCTTTTTGGGCTTAGACCACACTATCCCGTTGCCCGCGGTTGCAGTCATAGCAAAGTGTTTCGAGGTTGACCAGGCTGTCGCTTCCGCCCTTTGCGAAGAGGAACCGATGATGAACTTCGAGGCGAACACCCACCCCGCTGGCTCCGCAACGCACGCAGGCAAATGATCTCGCTTTAGAACGAAGAAGCGCTTTCGTATAGATAGCGGCTCCCGCTTTCGAGGGGCGTTTTCGGCGGGAGCAGATTGCTGCTCTGAAATCGATTTCTCAGTAATTGAAGCCTGTGCTTTGACAAGAGCTTTTCGCCACGATCCAAATCGCCGATTCGTAGTGTCATTCGAAACAGGGAAGCCGTATTCCTTGAGATCTTTCTGCTGAGGTGTGCAACCTTCCTTTTTGAGCACCTGTTGCCATAGGTCGATGATGATCGCGATCAATTCCTCATCAGTCGCCTTCATAAATCGTGTGCTCTTAAGCCCCGCGAGGTGAAGGGCGTGACGAAGAGATCCAAAGTGTCTCACCACTGCTGAGTGGCTAACCCGACCGATCCGTTTCAGATCCGCTTTTGTGACCGTGTCTGAACCTGTCGCTGTTGCAACGCGACGCAGCTCCGCCAATAATGAAGCGTCGTACTCGGTCAGGAAATCAATATCCAGTCGTGTCATGGCTGCGTCAGTATGATCTAACGCTCCGGTTGAGCGGCCGGTTTTCCCGGCGTCTTGCGCTGGGAAACCAGTCCGCCTCGAACCGGTTGTTAGGCAGTTTTTTTAGTCACCATAGAGTTACGGTACTGTTCTCGGAAACCCAGTAAACGGAAATACATTGCCGCTTACAAAAGTTTTGCAGCAGTTTCATTCTCTCTCGATATTCTTTCGTGTCTGGAAACGCAATCCCTACATCGTTGCTTTTGATTGGCTCTTCAGTCTCGTTGATAGATGTCAATATTGCTGTTGCGACGTTTCCCCAAGACCTGTGGTGCTGATTGCCTATTTGAGCCTCGCCCTTGCATTCAATGACTAGACGTCTATTTGTTATTGGGTGTACGCCCTCAACGTCATATCCCTGCCTAGTTCCTATGCTAATACGCACCGCCAAATAGCCCTTTCCCTTTAACCATTTTTCCATGGCCTTCTTAACATCATCCTCAACAATGGGCATGCTTTCTCCTGATGAGCCTAACTATAATTAGACTGATCCGCATAAGATGCGGAGTTCTGGTTTCCTATCCAAGCTGCACGCATCGAGCGACCGTCATTCATCTAAATGGTCCCTCCAAGCTCGCTCGTTATCTTTCAGGGATGGGGGCTGATTGATCTTCCATTGCGCGCGTCCAACGAGGGCCTTCTCAGGCCGCGTGTTGCGCGAGCACAGAAGATCATCAGGCTCCATCCCTTCCCCTGTTCCGGGAGCACAGGACTAACGTGGGTGCCCTTCCAATCCTTTTCATCTTTCATCTTCTACTTTCTTCCTCCACCCAGAGCGGAAGGTATCCCCACAAAAGGGTGACCAGGTGGCTCCTCCACTGCGCGTGTCGAACGAGCACTGTTTCATCGTGCGCGTTCCACGAGCTTGGATTTCCTAATCTTACTCGCCTCACTCCCACTCGTGCGCAAATGGTTCCGAACCGAGCGGGTGACTGGACTGTCCTTCACTGCGCGCATCGAGCGACCACAGCTTTATCGTGGGGGCTCTGCGAGCACGAAGGATGGTCCAGTCACCCGCTACATTTTTTTCCGCACGTCCTTCCACTCCTTCGCCACCTTCGCTTTACGCGGCACATCGCCCTTGGCCGGTTCTGGCACCATCACGGTATCGAGGCGGCGCTGCAGAAATGCTTCGGCAAAGGCCTTCGTGCGCCCCACCCCTATTTTGAGCGTCTTCCATCCGGCGGCATGCAATTCATCGAGTTTTGCCCCGAACGCCTCTGGATTGGATGGCAGCACGAGAATATGCCCGACCGGAAATTTCTGATCCTTGAGCCACTGTCTGACTTGTGCGTTCACCTGATCGTTGGTACCGACCGTCTTATCTTTCGTCACCACATAGAGCACGTTGTAGTAGAACTGTGTGAGCTTACCGAGTTCCTCTGCAGCATCAGGCATTGCGCGCCTGCCTTCTGCTTCTTTTCCGGGCCAGAGAATGGTCGGCCCTTGTCCGATGACGTCCTCCATAAGGGCCGACATTTCCACTGCCATGATCGGGCTGCGACGTTCCCACACCGCCAGATTCGCACCGGTTTCCGAGACGGCGACCCTTGGAGTGGCTCCGACACGCACAGCGAATGGAATTACTCCTTTGGCCTTCGGAGTGTATGACAAAAAGGCCCGCCCGTCGCCACCAGTCATCGCGGTCGATACGACGTTGCCGGCAACGAGAAGTTCGATGGGTTCTCCTCCCAGCCCAGTCTCCGTCAAGAGACCCTTCCATACGAGCCTCGCTTCAATGGTGGCCGGCTGGTTAGGCGAGGTGAGGCTATCGTGAACCGTCAGGGTTCCGGGAATCTTCTCCGCCGCGGAGAGGATTGTGATCGCAGTCGAGAAGAGGAGGACGGTGAAGAGACCGGCTCTGCGGAAGAAGACACCCATAGGCCGCACAGCCACACAATGAGTCTGTGGAAACACTATTTATGGTGCGATGGAATCGCCCATACATCTAAAACAAAAGAGAAACACCGAACAGGATGCTCAAAAAGTCCGTCCAGCAAGGCCGCAGCCGAAGAAAGCACCGGAGGCGTAGCCTCTGGGCTACGTTGAGGATGCTTTCGAGGCGAGAACGACGCTGGCGGGCTTTTTCAGCATCCGGTAAAGGTTAGGCCTTCAGAGCCGCTATCACGTCATCCACATGACCGTCGACCTTGACCTTGCGAAAAATCGCCTTCAACTTGCCCGCATGGTCGATCACAAACGTACTGCGCTCAATGCCCCAATATTTCTTGCCGTACATGCTTTTCTCTTTATAGACCCCGTAGGCCTTGGCGACGACCTTGTCCTCGTCGCTGAGCAACGTGAACGGCAAGGTAAATTTCTTGATGAATTTCTGATGGGATTCCTGACCGTCAAAACTCACGCCGAGCACGACGGCGCCTGCCTTCTTGATCGAGGTGATGGAATCGCGAAAGTCGCACGATTCCTTCGTACAGCCAGGGGTATCATCCTTGGGATAAAAATACAGGACCACCTGCTTGCCCGCAAAGTCTTTGAGGCTAACGTGTTCTCCCGATTGATCGGGAAGCGACAGGGCGGGAGCTGTATCACCGACTGTGATTTCCTTCGCCATCTCAGCGTATTCCTTGATCACATACCTATAATTAATTAACGCGGCCCGCTACCGATGCTCGGCCTGCTGGTCCCCGGTGGACGTTCTTTCCGCACTTTTGGAGAATCGGGGTTGCCGAAGGGACGGAGTGCGGGCGAATCCCAGATTACTTTGTCGCCCGGAGCCAGGTTGGCCGCTTCCACGAACTCTTGGCGCGCTTGCTCCGTATCGCCCAGGGCATTTAAAGCCAAGGCGTAGTTATAGTGCGCCTGCCCCGATTGAGGAGCCTCGGCCACTGCTTGGGAAAAATAATTCTTCGCGTCGTCAAACTGCCTCACTTGGTAAGCCTGCGTCCCCTGTTCAGTCAGAGTCACGGCTTGCGGCTTCACTCCGGGCTCGAGCGCCAGCGGGACTAACGGTTTCGCCTTGTTCTTGGAGCAGGCGACTACCCCCATGAGCAAGAGGACCACTCCGAGCAGGGACAGGTATTTCATCACGCCTCCACGGTCCATCAGTACGTTATGTCTTCGCATGTTTCCGCGTCTCTTCCTCGAACGTTTTCCGGTAGAGGACGTCCCACTCTGCGCTGCCCTCGACGATCCCGCGCGAGTAGGAGGCCAACTTCGCTCTGACCTTTCGATCGATTTCCTCTTCTTGCATCAGCTCGGATGCGAGCACCCGCTTGATCTCTTTCAGAACCCGCCCCTCGTCGGCCTGCACCGTAACCAATGAACTCTTCTTGACCACCCGAAGAATGATGTGGGAGAGATGACTGATTTTGTCTTCGCTCAACATACCAGGCCGTACAGGATCATACACAAGAAGTGAACGATAATACTCCGATCATCGTACACTCCATTATAGGATGATGCCCCGCTCCCGCGCCAGCTTGCTCTTCACCATCGTGAACATCCGCTGAAAATCCACGTGTCCTCGTTCGATGTCTTGCTCGTAGGCTTTCAATATCTGTCGCACTTCGGCGTTCAGACGGTCTTCGACCGACAGTTCCTCGATAATGGCATGATCGATCTGCTCAACGAACGCCTTGCGATCCCCGACAATCGCCACCTGCCCCTCCTGCTGCAGCCTAGTGGCGAGCGACTCCGAGATGTGGCGAACGCGCTCTTTCGATAGTCTCATGACTAATAGGCCGTGGAAAAACTATCTTGGCACGCGAGTCCTTTGGTAGTCCGCACGTTTGGCACAACAGGAAAACATTCCCGCAAGATGGTCAAAAAGGTCGTCCAGCAAGGCCGCAGCGAGTGAAGGCCCGCGGCATACCCTCTGGGGTACGTTGAGGGTCTGAACGATGCGAGAACGCCGCTGGCGGCCTTTTTCAGCATCTTGCTAGATCCGCTCGATCCGAATCGTCGGCACTTCCATGACACGCCGTAATATCGAAGCGTCGCCGAGAATACGGCCGATCACATTGACTCGGTCGGCCGGGACCGGATCATGCCCCATACTCATCGGAGTACGTCCGAAGAAAATGGCCAGGACCTGTCCGGCTCCCCAGAAGGCGACGTCGCCGACTTTGACCTGATTCGTCGCCGTCTCTCGATGGTCCTTCACCCCGGCCATTTTGAAATAGAATTCTTCGCCCCACGTGTTGACCGGACTTTCAACCGGTAACGCGGCATAGACTTCCTGCGCCGTCTTCGTCGACTTGAGTTCCGCGTCAAGCTGCACAGAGCCGACGGTGATGCGAATTTTGTTGGGGAAATCGGCCATTGCGTTCCAATCGGCGCCTCTCGGCGACTGTAAGGATGAAAACCCGCTCAGGCCGCGGACCTTAGCTTGTTTATTCGGTGAAATCAAGGCACAATCCCCCGATCACATGCTCACCTCGTCCTTCGTTCTTCTTAAAGGTATCGGCCAAAGTTCCGAACGTCGTCTCTGGCAGGAAGGCATTCTCGATTGGGCCGCCTTCCTCCGATCTTCGACCTTGTCCGGCATCTCTTCGACCAGAAAAGAGTGGTATGACCGGGATCTCGCCACTGCCCAGTCGCGCCTGGATGAAGGCGATGCGCACTTCTTCTCCACCTGTCTGAAGAGCCGGGAGCACTGGCGCCTCTTCAACACGTTTCGCCATCGGACGCTTTATTTGGACATCGAGACGACAGGCATGTCTGCGCGCGAGGGTCATGTGACGGTGATCGGACTATATCGCAACGGCCACATGACGAGCCTGGTCCGTGGAGAAACGTTAACCGAGGACCGGCTGCACGCAGAGCTGGAGCAGACGGACCTGTTCATTACGTTTTTCGGAAGCGGATTTGACATTCCCTACTTGCAGGCGAAATTCCCCCGATTGAACTTCAAGAAACCGCACTTCGATCTCTGCTTTGCGGCGCGCAGGCTCGGCATGCAAGGCGGGCTGAAACACATCGAACACGAGGTCCAGATTGAGCGCGAGACCGATGTCGTGGGACTCGACGGATGGGAAGCCGTTCGCCTGTGGCACCAGTGGTGCGCAGGAGACGAAGCCGCACGCGACCTGTTGCTGAGGTACAACGCGGCCGACACCAAAAATCTCGAACCCCTCGCAGCATTGCTCTACGAACAGATGGTCGCGCGATTCGGCCCGTCTTCTCTGGGATTTCCACCGACCCGTCGGCAACAACCGGTCGAAGTCGCTCCATGACACAATCCCACCAGTGGACCGGGGCCGGGCGAACAGAGACGGGGCACGTTCGAGCGTCGAACCAAGATGCACTGGCCCTCCTGAATGACTGCGGCGTCTGGATGGTGGCAGATGGAATGGGTGGTCACCCGGCCGGGGATGTCGCGGCTTACACCGCCATAGCCGTGGCCACAGAGCGGGCACGAGAAAGAGCGGCCTGGCTCCGCGAGCACTCGGGTGCTGCCGCCGAATTCATGGCAGACCTCGTGACGAGCGCCAACCGGCAAATCCATGAACTCATTCTGGCGAAACCGTCCTTGAAAGGGATGGGCACGACGCTCGTCGCACTGGCCATGACTTCCTCGCCGACGTCCGTCGCCCATATCGCCCACTTGGGAGATAGCCGCGCCTATCTCTACCGGACAGGACAGCTCAAGCAATTGACGCGCGATCACACCCTCGTCGAAAAATTTGTGCAGCGCGGCCTGATCGATACGGCCACGGCGCTCACACATCCTGAGCGTCACATCTTGACCAAGGGCCTGGGGATGGGCGCCGATATGCAACCGGACCTGACCTCGACGCCGGTGGCGCAGAACGACCTGATCGTCCTTTGCAGTGACGGGCTTACAAAAATGTTGGAGGACACAGCTATCGCATCGGTACTCGCGCGCGCGAACGGCGATCCCCACCGAGCCTGCGACGAGCTGGTCGAGCAGGCGCTGAATAGAGGTGGAGAAGACAACGTGACTGTTATAGTAGTGGCATGAGAGCCGCCTGCCATTTCCGTGGTTTAATCATTGACAAGTCCCTATCAGCCCTGTAGCCTTCGACTCTAGCCAGACAATCTTTCCTCCAGTTTCCTTTGTGAACCAGACAGGAGAGTCATGATGCGTGTGTCGGTACTGCTTCGTCTTATCGTATATATGGTCATCGCAGAAGCCTGCTGGGTTCCAACAGCCATCAGCGCTACCGCAGACAACACCGGACTCGAAACCGCAGTCCGTGCTCTCGTGCAAGCCAATGCCAAGAAGGATTGGCCCGCCATGTCCAAACTTATGGCCCACGACGCCGATATCATCAGCTATAGCATCGGAGGCCGGAAATACGTGGGATGGCCTGAACTCGAGCGAGATATCAAAGAGGAGTTTGCAAAAGTCGCTTCGCTCGACCTTCAAATTTCAGAACTCAAGGTGTGGTCGAAAGGAGATATTGGGTGGTACACGATGGAGCTGGACTATGTGCGTGTTCTCGGTCAGGGACCGGACCAGGAACGAGCAGTCCTGCCGTTACGAGAAACCGGTGTGCTCGAGCGTAGGAACGGCCAGTGGATTCTCCTGTCCTGGCATGAGTCCTTTCGCACTGTCGGCAGCGCGATGGCTGTCGATGATCGGCTGAAAGCCGCTCTACCACGGACCGTAGCCTCATCGGCCGGTCAGCCAATCGTACCGGACTTGAGCGGGGAATGGGAAATTCTGGAAGTCGAAGATAATAAGACCTACAAAGCCACCCTGGATACCGCTGGGAACGGACCCTATACCCAACATGGTGGCCGCTTCGTCACCACAAAGTATGCGGACCGGCTCTGGCAAGGTACCTGGAATCAAACCGGCAATGATCGTGAAGGAGGCTTTGAGGTCTTACTCTCAGAGGATGGCACTCAAGCGAAGGGCATCTGGTGGTATTCGCGGGTCGGCACCCAAAAGAATATCCCCCCTCGTGAACACGGCGGAACCTGTGTCTGGAAACGGTTGACCCCGCCACCAGCCATACGATGACACCGTCGTACCCCACAGACTTGAACGAACATCGCACCACATACTCGCGTGACCACTTTTCATTCTTGGGAGGTTTTATGCGTCAGGCATTCCTCGCTCTGCTTGCCGGCACCTGTCTGGTCACCCCTGTCTTCGCAGACGGTAGTCACGACCACCATGCCGTCCCAACCCTTTCCCGCCAAACCACGACAACGGTGACCTACGAGGCCAATACCGTCACCCTTACGTTCGGTCCCATCGATCTGCCAGCCGGTCACGACGGAGACCTGGCAGCGTCGATGCCTAAACATAACTTTCAGCTTCCCAAAGATATGTATATGGTGGGATATAAAACCGCGGTCTTTACCAAGGCTGGGAAGGAACTCCCTAAAAACTATCTCCATCACATCCTGATGCTCAATAATGACAAACCGAGCGTCTCATGCCAGGGCGAACCATTGTTCTTTGCAGGAGCAGGGCTGGAGATGACTGAGACACGTTTTCCGGAAGGTTATGGGGTCAAGCTTGCCAAGGGTGAGCACCTCATGTCGATCGTCGCATTTTATCATAAAGCGCCCGTCACCAAGGATGTGATGGCCACCTTCACTATGTATATGGCACCCGAGGGGTCTCCCGTGAAGGAAATGGACGTATATCAAGTGGGAGTGAATATTGTGTGCTTCAGCAAGTTCTCCCTGCGAGGTCCAGACCAGACGGATGAAGGGATTGAGATCACATCCGGAGTCCAGGTCCACAAAGCGCCACTTAAGTTCTCGATGGATGGCTGTGTCAAATTCGCCTACCCCCATGGGCATGATGAACTCCTTATGATCGGATTGGACAATAAAACCAAGAAACAGACCCTGCTGCGAACGGTCCCCGAGGTTACCCAGGACGGGACCTTTCTCCAATTTCAACCGCATCAAGTCTATAAGGACAGTCAGGGATTTCCTGTGACGAAGGCTGACGACTATGAGATGGTCATGGTTCACCACCATCCCTTGCAAAAACCCGAAGCACACCATGGTATGGGAAACTATCTGCTATACATGACTCCTGGCGCCTGCCCGACGACATCCGATACGGCACTCGTCAAGTAGCGACAACACTCCTCCTCTTCTCACCGCATATTGTGCGGCGGAAGAGGTCCCTCACGTAGCCCACGTCCTATCGTCTTCCAATTACGTTCAATTTTGTTCATCGGCGAGCTCACGTGTAACTCCCCCCTACCAAAGAAATAGCCCATTCCATCGCATGGAGACTGGGTTTCCCACCTCCGCCTATGCTATTCACATCTGCATCCTCGGACGCGTGTCTTGAGTCGCTTGCAGCAGATGAAAAGAGGGCTGATTTGTCTCGGATCACGCGACAGAATAGTGTTTTCGCTCTGGGACTGAGCTTGCTCGTATTCCCCAGAAGCACAGGGATTTCTTGATGCCGCAGAGTGAGCCGGTCACCGTCTTGATTATCAGCGAACACGCTGAATCCATTAAACTCGTCACCATCAGTCTGCGGGGATTCTTTCCTGGCTGCCACGTGGACGTCGCCTATTCCGCCGAAGAAGCCCGTGCCTGGACGTGGTCGCACGAATGGACCCTTATCCTCATCGACGAACAGTGCCTCGCCGGGAACCACGCCTCCCTGCCAGCCGAATTCAAACGCCGCGCACCGTACGCGGCGATTATTCTGCACAGCGACCGCACCGATTCAGCCTCGGCGCTTCAAGCACTCCAAGCCGACGTTGATTTTTTCCTCTCGAAGAAATCTCCGGCCTTTCTCACGGAACTCCTGTTCTGTGCCACGGAAGCCATCGAGAAACGTCACCTGAGGATGGCCCTGGACCACGCGCACGAACGCCATCGTGGGCTCATCGAATCACTCAGCGACATCGTCTACGAACTGGATGCCAGCGGCTGTTTTGTGACGGTCAGTCCGGGCATCGTCACGCTATTAGGATACTCGCCCGATGAACTCATCGGATTGCCCTATACCACCCTCGTTCCTCCCGACCAGGAGTCGGTGGCTCGGTATCGTCTCAACGAACGCCGCTCCGGAACGCGTGGCACAAGCCGCGTTGAATTGACCTTTCGAGGGAAACGCACGCAGGACAACAAGCCGCTGACCCTCACGGGGGAGGTCAACGCCAGAGGACTCTATGACCCCCTTCGCCGATTTCTTGGCACGGTGGGACTGATCCGAGACCTTTCCCAACCCAAACAACAAGACACCACGATCCATCAACTTCGCCAACAACTCCGGACCACGGATGAACTGCTCGCGCTGACCCAACGAGTCACGCTGTTGTCTCAGCAGCTGCACGAGCCACTGGCCTCACTGCTGACACAGTCCCAACAACTCCTCACCACCATCCGCGACACACGTCTGGACGACCAAGCCGAAACACTCGCCAGTCACGCCGCAGAAGCGACGAAACTCGGAGCACAGCTGGCGCAGGTCCTCCACGATCGAGCAGGAAGCGCCTTGGAAGAGACAATTAACGACATCCTTGACGAGGCACTCACGTCCACCACCCCAGCAATCGTGGATGAGGCAGGCATCATACGGCATTTCTCCTCGCACCCTTTCCCCCTCATCGGCGACCGCAAGCAAATCGCAAAACTCATTCATCAGCTCCTGAACTATGCACAGACTTATTTACTGACAGTCGGCCGTGCGCGTCAACTTGTTGTGAGCACGCGCGCAGTTGGGCCTTCTTCCTTCTCAGCAGACGCCCCCGCCCTATTTCCACTCGCCCCAGCTACCGAGGTCGAAGTCGAACTGCTCGAGTCAGACATGGTATGGTCGCCAGGATCTTCCACCAATTCACTCCCTTCCATCGATCTCCTTGAGTCGCATCAGCTTGTCCGCCGACTGGGTGGCGCGTTGGATTTGTCGGCGCCTATGCAGGGGCCTCTTCGTATAATCCTCCGCCTGCCCGTCTCCTCTCGTCCCTCCTTCGAGAGACCATCCCTGCCGATTAGCATCTCTGTCGCCCAGCCCGCACTCGCTCCCGAAACAACGAGCGCCACGATCACACCTTTTCCAACAGAGGATTCTGGTAGTCCACAACAAGAACGACGCCATTCACCTCGAGTTCCAACTACCCTGCCCGCCACAATCACCGTCGGGTCAGCGACATGGGATGGCACCATTACCAACCTCAGCCGCGGTGGCACCTGCATTACACTCCCCAACGACTTTCCCACCGTTACGCCACAAGTTGCCTACGTTGTATTCAAAACTGCCGTGGGAATCCTTGAACTGCAAGGCGAGGCGCAGCAACGGCCCATCTCGCCCCCGTCCGGAACGCCGGTCTCCCATCTCGTCGTAGCATTTAATGCGCTCAATCGAGAAGAAGCCGCAGTTCTGGCCTCACTGGTCCAGTCCGCACAGGAGCAGACTTTGCCCTTCTCCCTTGAAATTCTCCTTGCGGCAGGGCCGCAGGCTGGACTGACCGCCATCAGTCCTTTGATGCCAAATGAACGGGAAGATTACGACGCGCGCGAGGCGGTTCGAGTAGTGGTGAAACTTCCGGTCCAGCTGGATATGACGGACCCCACCGGTCACACTCACCGTCTGACAGCCCTGACGATGAACCTCAGCCGGGACGGTGCCTGTCTTCACCTCAATACTCGCCCTGAACTCCTGAGCGGTTCCGTCACGCTACACTTCGCAGGAACACAGACCCAGAACCAACCCGGGACCCATGAGCCGGGCGCGCCGGACTCCGCACTCCCCGCCCGGATCATCTGGTCGGCTCCAGATCCGACAGCGCCCAGCGAGTTCCGCCATCAGGGCTCCGATCCCGCTCTTCGGGTCGGCCTCCGCTTTCAGGGCCTCACACCCTATGCGGAGCGCGAAGTGAGCCGTGTCGTCCGACAACACCTGACATCCGCAGGCGAGCCGGAATCCTCCCCGCAGCAGGCATCGGTCGTCAGTATTCCGCGAGAGTGCCGAAACCCGCGCGGTCAGGCGATCATGATCACTGACGACCATCTTCGCCAATCGCTCGCACCGAGCACACCGGTCGTCATCATCGCTCCAGGCTATGGCCAGACCGCGTTGGACGCCATAACTGTATCGTACTACTTGGCGCACCATCGGCTCCGCGTTTTGCGTTACGACCATACCAACCATGTGGGGCTGAGCGACGGGGAGCTGCACCAGACGACTTTACGGAGTATGCAAGCCGATCTTCTTAAAGTTGTGGAATTCGTGCAACATACGTGGCCAACTGCCCCTCTGATCGTCATGGCAAGCGACATGACGGCACGCATCGCGCTCAAGATGGCGGTACAATCACGCCCCCTCGACCTCCTTCTACTGATCAATCCGATCGTCGATATTCAAGCTATGCTCATGACTGTCCATGGTCATGATCTCGTAGCCGACCACCGATACGGACTCCGACGCGGCATTGCCAATCTGCTGGGACTCAACGTCAATGTCGATCGCTTTGTCGGCGATATCGTCGCAGGCCACTTTACGGATCTAGCATCTACGATTGCGGACCTGCGCCTCCTTCGCTCTCCATCGGCGATTCTCACGATCCCTAGCAGCCCGCTAGGACCGTTTCCTCCTGCTGACCTCCCACAAACATTTCTCACTGCGCTGGGGGCCTTTGCCCGTCTGGCTACAGTCCCCACACCTCTGACAGGCCAAGATCTTCCGCTCAACGACCAGCACCCTACTGCTTTCCGACAAATCGTGGAGCAGATCGCCGCCGCTGTCTCGCTCCCGAGCATTCCAGTTGAATTCCGTGCACACACTCGTCACATGCTGGCCCGTCAACAACGCATCGAGATGGAACGCACCCGGCTTCGTCACAATCTCTCGCAAATCACGCGTGAAGCCTTGAGGGGTGCGCACTTGCAGCAGCTTCCCCAACTCGGGAACCTCCACGAGTACTGGAAACTCTTAGACGATCTCTATCGGCTGCTCAGCCCGCTCGAACCAGGCTCCTTGCTTGTGGACGTGGGAGTCGGCCATGGTGATTTGGTCCGAGCCACGATGGTCAACCAGGCCTACCGCTCCCGACAGCGTGGATGGGGTCCGGAACGTCCCGTTCACATGATCGGACTGGGACATTCTCATGACTCGCTGATGCATGCTCGACAGAGCCTTCGTGCCTTGCATCGGGAACTCGATAGCGACTTCGCGGGCACCCTCTCTATCCACCCTCCCCTGACCACCGAATGGATACATGCGAATTGGACGGAAGGACTTCCCTTCAAGGACCACTCCCTCCATCGCATTGTCTGCAATCTATCGCTCCCTTTCGTCCCTTCCCCACTGGTCACGATTCGGGAACTGTACCGCATACTCCATCCACAAGGGCGTTTACTCCTCACGGTCTTCCATCCCGACACCGATCTCTCGGTGCTCTATCGCCGGCATCTGCACAGAGCGAATCAGGATGAATTTGGTCCACAAGCCCACATCATTCTGCACTACCTGGGTCGACTCAGAGAGTCCTTACGGCATGGATTACTGCACACCTTCGACCGGTCCTCACTGGCCTCGTTCCTCCAGCAAGCCGGCATCCTCATGCCCCGCATCCTCCCTGCGCTCGATGGGCATGCCCTCTTCGCTGTCATCGAAAAAGGTAAATCCGCTAGCTGAACGTGCCCTTGCCGTGTATACTGCCCCCGTACATCTTTGAACACATAAATTTCCATGCTCGGTCCGCATTTCCCCTGGCGAATCATGCAATACCCCTGCGCTCTCTGTTCGTTATGACATCATCCTCATCGAACACGAACATCTTGCCGCATTCTTCCAACGAGCTATTGAACATGGTCACCCAGTTTGCGGCAGATCTTGGAACAATGACTGACCTACCGACGCTCGGGAATCACATTATCCAAGAGCTATGTCGCGCAGGTGCCACCACTCATGGGACATTGTTCCTGCTTGATCGCGAGCACGAATGCTATCGCCGCGCCAACATGGTCGGCCCCGTCGCGCCCATGCTTATTCCTACGACATTGGCCGTGAGCCATCCGCTGCCCCACTACCTGCTCGAGACCAAACGGATCATGACAGAGCGCGACTCGGCTGCGGACCTTCAAGAAACTGAATCCGGAGCAGGCGCACGCACAGCCATGAAATCCATGCAGGCCACACGTATCGTGCCACATTTCAACAAAGGCCGTCTTATTGCCTTCTCACTCCTCGGCGCTTCTCAACCTTTGACCGGAGAAAATGCTCAGACCAGGTCCATGCTCGCCGCACTGGCGCAAACCGCCACGAATGCGCTTGACACCATTGTGCTGTACGAAGACCTCCATCGCTCACACACGCTCATGAAGCGCACGGACCGGCTAAAATCTCTTGAGACGATCGCCGGAGGATTCGCCCACGAAATTAGAAACCCTCTCACGTCGATTAAAACCTTTATCCAATTAGCTCCTGAACGAAAAGACGATCCCCAATTTATTCAGGAATTCAGCAAAGTGGTGCTCGACGATGTATACAGAATCGAACGGCTGATCCAGGAAATTCTCGACTATGCACGGTACATGGAACCCAAGCTGACGGACGAGGACTTCAACGATATTGTGGCCTCGTGTCTCTATTTCGTCGACGTGAAAGCGGACAGCCGTGGAATTAAGATTGAAAAAGAGTTGGCGTCCGACCTGCCTCGTGTCATGCTGGACCGACAGCAGATCAAGCAAGTCCTGCTCAATCTTCTCCTCAATGCCATGGACTCGATGGCAGGAACGGGAGGGCGGTTACGTGTTCAAACCCGCAAGCTGATGAAGCCGGGAGGCAAAGCCTGGGCTCACATCGAAATCGAGGATACAGGTGAGGGAATCCAGGAGACAAATCTCGAACATATTTTCGATCCATTCTTCACGACCAAACACGAGAGCGGAGAACATGAAGGAACGGGACTTGGCTTGACGATTGTCCATCAGATTATTCAAGAACACCACGGTGAGATCCGGGTGAAGAGTTCGGTCGGCATAGGCACTACATTTTTCGTGAGTCTGCCGGCCTTACCCGCATAGCCACCAATACCCTAATGGACACCAGTATGAAAAAACGAGTGCTGTTGATCGATGACGAAGCCCGAGTTCGGGCCTCATTGAAAATGGTGCTGGAGCCGACCTACGAAACAATCCAAGCTGCTGATGCCCATGAGGGGCTTGAGCTATTTCGCAAGGAAGCCCCCCATCTGGTCCTCCTCGATGTCATCCTGCCTGGCACCGACGGACTGTCGGTACTCCAAACCATACGCGCTGAAGACCGTACGGCACCCGTCATCATGCTGACGGGTACGAAGTCAGTCAAAACCGCCGTCGATGCGATGAAGTTTGGCGCGGCCGACTACCTCTCAAAACCCTTCGATGTGGAAGAGCTCCGCATCATTGTCGAGCGCGCGCTCAAGGACCAGGAACTCCAACGGGAGGTGAAACAACTCCGTGCGCAAGTCGTTCGACGCTATGCCTTTCACAACTTGATCGGCAAGAGTCCGTCAATGCAGGATATCTATACTAAGATCGAACAAGTCGCCGACAGCCGCACGACCGTCCTGATCACAGGCGAGAGCGGCACCGGGAAAGAGTTGGTCGCTAAGGCGCTCCACTATAATAGCGGCAGGCGCGAGCGCCCGTTTATCGCGCTGAACTGCGCAGCTCTTCCTGAAACCCTCATCGAGAGTGAGCTGTTCGGCCATGAGAAAGGCTCGTTCACTGATGCCACGGCTCGACGAGTCGGACAATTTGAACTCGCCAATACCGGTACGCTCTTCCTCGACGAGATCGGCGACCTCAGCGCCATGACGCAAGCCAAGCTGCTGCGCGTCTTGCAAGAACGGGAATTCACCAGAGTCGGTGGAGTGCAATCCATCAAGGTGGATGTACGCATCGTGACCGCCACGAACAAGAATCTCGAGGAACTCGTTCGCAAAGGGCAATTCCGTGAAGACCTCTACTACCGCATCAACGTCATTGCGTTATATTTGCCTCCGCTCCGGGAGCGTGGTGAAGACGTTCCGCTCCTCGCCAAACATTTTCTGGCAAAACGAATCGAAGAAGAAAACCGGCCACCCCAAGAGTTTTCCAAGGAAGCCGTTGAATTGTTGAGTCGCTATCCCTGGCCTGGCAATGTACGAGAGATGGAGAACATCATTGAGCAGGCGTTCATTTGGTCCAAAGCGTCTGACACCATCACTCCCGAACATCTTCCCACCATTCTCAAGAACGACACCCGCTCCTCTTCACTCCGCGACGACACCCTCGCTGGTCGCCTGTCACTCGAGAAAGCCGTGATGGAATTCGAGCGCGAGATCATCTTGGATGCCTTGAAACGAACTAGCTATATCCAAACCCATGCCGCCAATCTATTGGGAATTAGTCGCCGGATGCTCAAATACCGCATGGATACGTTGGGGATCGGCCGACCTGAACAGGAATCCAGCACCGAACCTCAGGCCGTAGTGCAGGAATAGCACACAAAATTCCCCCTACTGCGTCTTTTTTGCACAGTGAGGTATGTAATTTCCTACCTGAAATACGTAGTGTTTCTCTACCGAAAACTACATATGGCCATCGACCATACATAGGCCACACCCCGTTGACACGATGATGCTAACTCACTGAAATGGAACAGGAATTGCTTTATTATTTGCTTATTAATTGAAGCACGTAGTTACGGTCGAGGGGGACTATGACTATATGGATACACCTGTGACTCTCGAGTCAGTGAAGAGTAAGCCGACCTTGCTCGTAATTGATGACGAGGCCGGACCTCGCGACGCTCTGAGAGTTATACTCCGCCCTTTCTTTAATATCGAAGCAGCGGAATCAGCGGGTGCTGCAATCGATGTACTGAACTCCCGACCGATCGATCTCATCACACTTGATCAGAAGCTCCCAGATCGCCAGGGTTTAGATCTCCTTCAGGATATCAAGCATCGCCACGCCGACGTTGAGGTCATCATCATTACCGGCTACGGAAGCTTAAAGTCTGCCATGGAAGGAATACGGCATGGCGCCGCCGGTTACCTGCTCAAACCCTTCAACGTTACGGAATTGCTCTCCCTCGTCAACCAGACATTGGAAAAGAAACAACGGCTCGATTTTCTCAGATATTTCATCAGGGTATCGACCGACCTCTGGGGATCAGAAACCGAATGCGCACAGGCGTGGAAAGAATTGCTCACTGGATACCAGGCAATTGGGAAATCAACCTCAGATTATGTGTCCTCACCGGAAACCATGCCCGACCTCCTTCCTCTGCTTTCTGACCTGCTCGAAGCCAAGGATCGCCAGTTACTCAACCACTGTAGCCGAGTCAGTTTCTACGCCACACTCTTGGCCAACCGCATCAACCTGACCCTCGCTGAGCAGAAATCGTTGGCGTTGGGAGCGTTCCTCCACGACATCGGCAAGATCGGACCTGAGACCTATCAATTCGCCGACGATGAAATCGATGTGACCGGAGATTCTGTCGGCAATCGGCAACATCCGGAAATAGGTGCGAAACTCGTGTTATCGCTGGGGCTCCCGGCTGAGGTGGGACAAATTATTGCTTATCACCATGAACGGTGGGATGGATCAGGCTATCCATATGGACTTCAGAAAGAAGGAATTCCTCAACTGGCCCGCATCGTTTGTCTGGCGCAAACGTTCGATCATCTGACTGCAGAACTCTCTGGCCGGACACCCCTCTCGATTGATGACGCCTGCCAACAGATGCTGTCGTATGCCGGCACTCACTTCGAACCGAAGTTAACCGAACTCTTTGCGCGCGTGGTACAGGAATGCAAGGGCTCCCTTCCTGCGATGGCAATGGCTACTACCCCGACCGACCGATCCGGTTCCTAGCAGGATGCTGAAAAAGTTCGCCAGCTTTGTTCTCGCATCGCTCAGAGACACGACGTATCGCAAGGGTACGCCTCGCCTCCTCGCTCGCTACGGCCGCGCTGGACGGCCTTTTTGAGCATCCTGTGGGCTAGTCGGCCATTATCGCGAACGTCTCCTTCGCCAAGCCGCACCGAGAGCCAAAATAGTTTTTCCGCAGCCCGCTCACTCACTCAGACCGCTTCCCCTTCGCCCCCGCGATGAGTTCCGCAGCCGTTTCACGTACTTTTTTCGTAATGGTCAGACCGCCCAACATTCTGGCGATTTCCTCTTCTCGTCCCATCCCCTTGAGCGCCCTAACCGACGTGGATGTCCGTTGACTTTCCAGCCCCTTTTCTACAAGCAGATGATGCTCAGCTTGGGACGCGACCTGAGGAAGATGCGTGATGCAAAACACTTGATGGAACCCGCCAAGCACGCGTAGCCTCGTTCCCATGGCTGCAGCGACTGCCCCACCGACTCCTGTGTCAATTTCGTCAAACACCAAGACCGGAACCTGGTCCATCTCGGCCAACACTGTCTTGAGCGCCAACATCATGCGTGAAAGCTCTCCGCCGGACGCCACGCGGTTCAACGGTCTGGGCAGTTCACCAGGATTGCTTGAGAGCAGGAACTCCACTCGATCACGCCCAGCCGGTCCGAGCCCATCGACCGACTCATCGCTCGAGACCGTTACCTGAAAGATCGCCTGCTCCATTTTCAACGCCACCAACTCCGCCTCCACGAGCGTCGTCATTCGCTTGGCTGCGTCAATTCGTTGTTTGGAAAGCTGCCGTGCCAGGGTGTGAATACGTCGGGTCTCTTCGTCCAGCCCCGCGGTCAACTCAACAGCCCTCTCCTCACGATTGGCCAATAACTGAAGCTCCTCCTGCACCCGTCTGCCCGTCTCTAATACCAGTTCGACTGACCCTCCATACTTTTTCTTCAATCGTTGGATCAGATCGAGCCGGTCCTCCACGACAGCCTGCCGGTCAGGATCGGCCTCTAATTGTTGCGCATAGTCGCGCAGTCGACCGGCAAGGTCTTTGAGTCGGATTGCCGACTCGGTAGCAGTTTGCGCACAATCGCCCATTGCAAAATCGATCCGGGCCAACTCCGCAAGTGTCCGCCCAATCCGCCCTAGCCTGGTGAGGACAGCCTGGTCATCCTCCTGCAACTCGGCATGAGCCTCGTGGGTTATTTCCCTAAGCCTGTGCGCATGTACCAGTCGCTGCCGCTCGCTATGGAGTCGCTCTTCTTCCTCAGGCAGTAGGCTCGCTTGTTCGATCTCCTGAGCCTGGAACCGTAACATGTCCTCACGTCTTGCACGATCGACGTCTTCGCTCTGCAAGGTATCCAGCTGCGTACGGAGTTCCTTCCATCTCCGATAAGCCTGTTCGTAACTCTCGCGTGGCTCATGGAGGCGTCCGAATGCATCAAGGGCATCCAATTGTTTCGTGGCAGCCAGAAGCGACTGCTGCTCATGCTGACCATGGATATCGACGAGGGTGCCTCCTAATTCTTCAAGCACCCGCAAGGGGCATAGCCTGCCATTGACATATATACGGTGACGACCCGATCGAGAGAGCACGCGCCTAAGAATCAGCTCAGACTCGTTCTGGCCTATGAGGTCTTGAAGGCGCAATCGTTGAAGAAGGGGATGGGTATCCTGGAGGTGGAAGGCTGCTTCGAGCTGGGCCTCATCTTCCCCCGAACGAATCTGGTCAGTCGAGGCCCGCCCACCGACCAACAACGCGATGGCATCGATGAGAAGCGACTTACCGGTCCCGGTCTCCCCAGTCAGGACCGTAAACCCGAATTGGAATTGAAGGCTCAGCCGCTCAATGAGCGCGAAATTGACAATGCGCAACTCGGCGAGCATTGCGGCAGGTAATTCGGATCCTTAGGCGGAACCGGCGTGTTGTGCCAGCAGCGAATCGATCATTTCCTTGAACTGCCGCTTCGGTCGCGCACCAACCAATTTCTCCACGACCTGGCCATTCCTGAAAAACAGGATCGTCGGGATGCTCATGACCTGGTAACGACCTGCGACTTCAGGATTTTCATCAGTATTGAGCTTGCGTACCTTCATCTTTCCCGCATACTCCTTGGCCAATTCCTCAATGATCGGAGCGACCATTTGGCAAGGACCGCACCAGACGGCCCAGAAGTCCACCATCACGAGTTCAGAGGCTTTCATGACGTCTGTGTCCCACGTTGCATCTTCGACTTTTATTGCATCACCTGCCACGTCAGAATCCTCCTTGGCTGAACACATCATGAACTTTAGAATCGGTATGGCATCGTATACCAGCCCTCTTTGAGGAGTCAAATCCTCTGGACCGGCGCACGATATTATCAGGGACAGCCTAACGAGCCTCCGGACTGTATTCCATAAGCCGCAGCTTCAACTATACTGTTTATCGAACCCACTTGCGCAGCCACGTTGCCGTCGCATTGAACTGTTCTCGCGTAGCTGACTGGACGAATCCTATTCGAATGCGTGAAGAGGTTTCGATGGATCATTAGATGACGCGCCAAATTCGTGACAGCCCAACCTGGGCAAGGTCTCGACCGTCAATCGACAGAAATGCGCAAAGAGAGCCTGCTCAGGATTGCACATCACACACAGTGGTACAGACAATCTGTTCACAATCCACTCCCTGCCATCCCAGGCTGGGGTATGACCGATTGTGCCCTTCCATAGGGCCCTCCCGGCGCGGCCCAGGGCAAACCCTTCTCCCCGATAAGCAGTGGACTGAGAATACTTCGGATCACCGCTGTGCCGAAGTTTTCGGTCCAGCCGATCCCGGTCAGGCTCAGCATAAAGTTATATTGGGCACGGTCTGGGAATTGTAAATAGTAGAGTCCCAACGACCAACACTTGCAGGGATTCTGGTAAAGGGCGACGACATCATACTCCGGGCTCTTGCCGTTCTTTACGTCGTAGTATCCCTTAGCCCCGACCGTCCAACCCCACGGTGTTCGAAACCCACCACCTGCCGTGACAAACTGAATTTCTGTCGTGGGCGCATACACCTCATTAAACGAAATCGGATTCCAGACATCGCCCCGGCGCACACGGTTTCCGTCTCGTGAGAATCGCTGTCCGACTTCCAGATACCAGTAGTTGGACTGCTGGACCCGGAAATCAGTATTGAATTGACTCATCGTGGATCGGTAGGGATCGAAAAATGTATCGATGGTTAAATATTGGTTGACCGCTGGCTGCTGGCTGAGAACAGCGCCGGAACCTCGGCCAAACGCGGCACCCGCTAACTGAGCCTGCGTGAACTGAGGGGTCGTATTGCCGATCACGGCGCGCATCCAGAGATCGGAAAGTTTTTTCCCCTCAATGGCCGTCGTCGCCGGTTGGAGCGGTTGAGTAATCGAGCCGAGCGGCGGGACGATACCGGGTGTGAAATCCCGCGCTCTCGTTTGAACGGCGCCCACGTGATAACTCTGAGCCACCGTGAAATCCAGCCAATTGAAACTGCTGCCGCCGCCCCCTTGCTCCAATAGCCGGCTTCGGAGCGCATAGGTCACCAAGTTTTTCTTCGGCAGATCATCCACCTGATCGATCTGCGTAATCTGCGACTGATCGGTGGGCGGCACATACTCGTAGACCACATTCGGCTCAACCGTATGCAGGAACGATCCACCATCGGCCATCCCGAATCGACGGCTCAGCTTCGAAGTGGCGTCAAGGCTGGCCCACATCGTCTCCCGGTGCTGGCTGCTGGTCGATTGGTCGCCTCTGGTGTAATAGACCTCCCGGACCTTCGCTTGCGGTGTCAGACCGACGACATGCCCAAGATCGATCACATCGGTGGACAAACCGGGCAACACATCCACCCGATTTTGCGTAAAGCCTTGCTCGCGATAGAAATACACATAGTTGCTATCCATACCCAACAGAAGCGGCGAATTGAAGAGCGACGTGTTCGGAAGGCTATAGCCGGTTTCCGGCAACCGCTGAAACGTGTCGACACCACCCGACTGGAGGGGCTGCAGATATTGGCCGAGCAAATAGAGATTCCCATAGGGCAGCCGCCGGGTGGCCAAGAGATTATTCTCGCTGCTAGGGAGCGCCCGTTGGGCGCCTGAGTTACTGAGTTGCTGCAGATAGTTTGGATCGGACACGAGGCTTATCTGGGCGCGAAACAGCAAGTCGGGAGTAAATTGTTGGGTATGGGTCCCGCTGACCATGCCACGAGCCTTCTTCACATCGCCTCCGGTGTCGGTCACGCCCGAGACGTTCGGCAATTGAGTCTGTTGCAGATAACTGGCAAACCACTGCCCCTTCGACTTCTGATCCAGCGCATAGCGATACTCGAAATCGCTCCCGTAGCCGAGGTTACTATAATAGGAGGGAGAGATCGTCAAATCCTGGCTAGGATTGATGGCCCAATAGAAGCTTTCCTGCAGGTGCGTGCCAAAACGGTTGTCGTACCCGATATTGGGGATGAGAAATCCACTACTCCGATTGGTGAGCGGATATGTCAACGTGGGAATGGGAATTACCGGGACATCGTTCACACAGAGCCAACCGCCGGTAAAGGCGACGCTGTCGCCGGCATTCAGGTCTAGATCCTTGAACTGAAACCGCCACGCCGGTGTCTCGCCTCCTTGCACATCGCAATTCGTAAACCGGCCTTCTTTTACCCGATAATGATCCTCTGAAAATCGCTGCAGGAGGCGGCCTTCCACCGAGGTGTTCGAGGACTTGACATACACCTCTCCATGCGTGATCACTCCGGCCTCAGTATTCACATTGAGTTCCAATCGTTCGGCAGAGAGATCAGCTTTGGGGTCGGTGAGCCGCACATGGCCTGTGGCGATCAATACGCCGGGCAACGCCTGGATGGTCATGTGATCGGCCGTCAGACGCAGGTTGCCCTGGTTGACCACCACCGAGCCATCGGCTTCGTAAATCTCTTGTTCTTGTAGGTAATCGATACGCGCTGCCGTGATATCGAGCGGCAGGCCACCGGGAGATGTTGTTGTCGCTGGGGATCCCCCCCCATTTCCTGCCGCACCCCCTAAGGGCGGAAGCAGTATGCCCAGCATCAAGCAGCCAACCAGGCAGGCCCACAGCCGCTTCGGGATCCCTGCCATGTCAGCCCCGAAGCGGCGATATCTTACAGCCACGAAACCATGCCTTGCACTCTCCCACGAGCATGAGCGATCCCGTCACACAGACCAAACCATCCGGGGTCGCCAGTTGTCTGGCCAAGGCCATCGCATCACTGAGCGCTGGCACCACATGCGGGTGAGGCAGCAAGCCTTCGATCGAGGCTCGGAGTTCTTGAGCGGTTGCAGAACGTGGAAGATCCGCCTGCGTCAATACCACCTCATCGACAAGCCCCCTCAACGGTTCGATAAAATCTCGATGGTTCTTGTCGCGCATCATTCCAAGGACGAGGACCACGGGGCGGGACGAATGAGATCGGTCACAGCAGACGAGATAGTCGGCCAAGACCATGGCACCCGCAGGATTATGCGCACCATCCAGCAGGATCGTCGGCCGACGTTCGAGCACTTCCAATCGCCCAGCCCAGTTGACCACACGCAGCCCCTCTCGCACCGACTCGGCCGTGACAGCAATCCCGTGAGGGGCGGCTGCCCCCAACAAAGCCAGCGCACAGGCGGCGTTATCCAGCTGGTGACGACCCTCCAGGGCACAGGTCAAACCGTCATATCGCATTCCCAAACCGCAATAGGAAAATTGCCGCGGTGTCTCTCCCTCTGTGCGGAAGTCCTGATTCATACGAAATAGGGGTGCCTGCCGCTCTCTTGCCACCTGTTCGATCGTCCGCCATGCCTCATCTTCAAGTCGCCCCAACACCACTGGAACATTCGACTTGATAATGCCGGCCTTCTCGAATGCAATCGATGAGAGAGTGGTTCCCAAATATTCCTGATGATCGAGAGAAATCGTCGTCACCGCACAGGCGAGAGGCGTAACCACGTTGGTGGCATCGAATCTGCCGCCCAACCCAACCTCCAACACTGCCACATCGATCCCTGAATCGGCAAAGTGCTGAAATGCCATCGCCGTCGTATATTCAAAGAAGGTCGGCGAAAGATCCGCTTGGCAGAGGGTCTGAAGTCGTTCAGTCAATTCTGCCACCTGCGACTCGGCAATCATCTCGCCGTTCACCCGGATCCGCTCTCGAAACTCCACGAGATGGGGCGAGGTATAGAGCCCCACTCGATAGCCTGCCGCCTGCAATATGGCGGCGGCCATGGCCGCCGTGGATCCCTTTCCGTTCGTCCCGGCGATATGGAGAGTGCGGTACCGGGTCTGCGGCATGCCGAGTCGCACCATCAATGCCGTCATCGCCTCAAGACTCAGTTTGATGCCGTGCTTTTGCAGACGATACAAATAAGCCACGGCAGAGGAATAGGTCATGGTGTAACCAGGCAGGAAGGAGGCTAGCCAGGGTTCTGCATGAACGTCGTAATGAGACGGAGACCATAGTCCGGACAGACTTCTCGCGAACGATGACGCGGCAGGCGCACTCCCGGGACCCAATCGAGGTGTGCGAGCGAGAATGGGCTTGTTGCGCAAAAGGATCGGCTGCCCCAGTCGGCGTTCATGAAGGGTCCTGGTTCAAAAATGCGCGACGAGGGTGCTCAAGGTTTCTTTCAATTGTTTACGCTCCACGATCATATCGATCATGCCATGTTCCAATAGGAATTCCGCTCGCTGAAACTGATCCGGCAGCTGCTGTTTGATGGTTTGCTCGATCACGCGGGGTCCGGCAAACCCAATCAACGCTTTCGGTTCAGCCAGAATTACATCGCCTAGCATGGCGACACTCGCGGTCACACCCCCGAACGTGGGATCTGCCAATAAGCAAATAAACGGGAGTTTAGCTTCACCGAGCTTGGCGACAGCGGCAGAAGTCTTGGCCATCTGCATCAGCGAAAGAATCCCCTCTTGCATCCGGGCTCCTCCAGAAGTGGTGACCAAAATGACCGGCAACCTTGCGTCCAATGCGCGATCGATTGCCCGGCAGATCTTTTCCCCGACGACCGACCCCATGCTGCCACCCATAAAACTAAAGTCAAACACGCAGAGCACCACACGGCGGCCGTTGAGCATTCCTTCGCCGATCACCATAGCATCTTTGCGGCCGGTCTTTTCTTGCTGCGCCTTCACCCGATCCTGGTATGATTTCGTGTCCTGAAAACTCAGCGGGTCCTGGGGGCTGAGTTCCGCATCCCATTCTTTGAACGTCCCGAAGTCGACCAAGAGCGCAATACGCTCCATGACGGAAATCGGGAAATGGTAGTCGCACTTCGGACAGACTTTATTATTGCGCTCGACTTCTTTGCGATAAACAATTTCCCGGCAGTGGTTGCACTTCAGCCACATCCCTTCAGAAACCTTGGATCTCTTCGGGGCTTCAGGCTCGGTCGTTTTCTGTTTTTTAAACCAGGCCATTGTGCGCTCCTCTCAGTCCGACACAGCACCACCTGCGTCCACAAGCAGCCAGCCAGAGTTTGCGGACGGCAGAATACCATAGCCACTCTCATGACGCACGTAGATTTCCCATTGATGAAGGTGAAGGGGCAGACGCCAGAAGAGCTAACTGCCGAAGGCGATCTGGAACATCATGGCAAGTCCGACGGCAACACTCCCGAGGCTCGCCAGCCCCTGCACCGCGAGAAAGACGGGACGTCCCAAATTCAGCGACCACAACACCGGGAGGCTCACCACTATGCCAACCGATATCATTCCGATGATGGAGCCAACCCCAAACACCACAATATAGGTAAGCCCTTCCGACACCGATCGTGCTGACGACAGTACGATCAACAACAGCGCTGCCGAGCCGGCAAGACCATGGACCATACCGATGCAAAACGGTCGAACGGAATCACGCCACCAGTGTACATGTCCGTGATCATCGACCAGTGCATGGCTATGCAAGTGCACATGTGGCTCACCGTCATGGTCGTGCATATGCACATGCCAACGTTCCCGAACCAGTCGCACCCCGAGTATCCCGCCGAGAAACACGAGCATCGCACCGACGGCGAACTCGGCTGCCCATGCAAACGGTTCAGGAATCGGCACTCGGAGCACTAACACCACGGCTCCCACCAGTAACAACACCACCGTATGTCCGAGCCCCCAGCTGAATCCAATCATGCCGGAGGAACGGAGCGAGGGTCGTTGCGCAAGCACCGTGGACACAGCAGCCAAATGGTCTGTATCCAAGGCATGGCGAAGCCCCAGCACAAACCCAAGTCCCAAAATGGTCAGGAATTCAGTGTCCATCATGCAGGTATCAACAGGGAGTCGCCTCGTGGCAAACGCGACGGCAATACGGTGGGACCTCAGCCGCCTCGGGCATGCATTTCGAGATGGGGATCTTCGCGAAGCTTCTCAATACCGATGAGCCCCCCGACACGCAATCCATCCCGTTCAAGCGCCTTGCGCTCTTCCGCACCCCGGTCCCGGCGGCCTTCCCATCCGACGCGGATCACGTTCCGCATCTCGTCCGCAGACGCACCGGTACGGAGAGGCTTACGGAGATCTGTTCCCTTCGCCGCGTACAGACAGCGATACCACATGCCGTCGGCGGTGACCCGGCTACGATCACAGGTCGCACAGAAGGGCGTGGTCGTCGAAGGAATAATTCCAAACGTCGTCCCGTCCGGTAACGAAAACCGCTGAGCTGGCGCAGCTCCCCGCTCAGGGATTGGCTCGATCGTCCCGTAGTGCACGCTCAGTAGGGTAAGCATCGCGGCTCGGGAGAATACTTTTTGTTGAGACCAATCGTTCGCACCACCGACGTCCATATATTCGATAAACCGAACTTCCGCCTGCACGCGCTTGCCAAATTCGATCAGCGCGACCAACTCATCGTCATTGAAACCCCGAATCACCACCGTATCGAGTTTCAATCCGGTGAATCCCGCGCGAGACACCGACTCAATCCCCTCCATTACGCGCGCATACTCATCACGGCGGGTCAGTTGACGAAATCGTTCCGGTCTCAGCGTATCGAGGCTGACCGTGACGCGGTGAAGCCCTGCCTCATACAGCGCCTCAGCCTGGTCCGCTAGAAGAATGCCATTCGTCGTCAGGGCGATATCCGTTATCCGCCGGTTTTGGAGCAACAGGCGAATCAGCCTGGGCAAATCACGTCGCAGCAACGGCTCTCCACCGGTCAGCCGCACACGATCCACGCCGAGGTCGGTGAAATAGCCCGTCAAGCTCGCCATTTCCTCATGGGTCAGCACATCCTCGCGCGGCAGCCAGACATAGTCCTCCTCCGGCATGCAGTACTTGCAGCGGAGGTTGCACCGATCCGTCACGGACAGACGCAAGCTGCGCAGCGGCCGGCCGAAGGTATCGCCGGCCGGCACTACAGAATCGCTGGGTACTGCTGGCTTCACCGGCTCCCCTCCTGCCACATCGAACATGTCACGTCTCACGCTTCCTACGGATGCTCTTCGACCCAGACTTCGCCTTCCGGCGTATGTTCGAGTTTCCAAATCGGGGTGATTTGCTTCAATTCATCGATCGCCCACTTGCAGGCGCGAAAAGCTTCCGCCCGATGCTCAGCCCCCACGACAATCAGGACGATGTTTTCACCGATGCCGATTTCGCCGTACCGGTGGAGGATCGCCACCTCGATGATGTCAAAATCCTTCAGCGCCCGCTCGCGGATCTCGCGGAGCTTCTTCTGCGCCATGCCCTCGTAATGCTCAAACGTGATGCTGTCCACATCCCGCCCCTTGGAGCGGTCGCGCGCCGTCCCGAGAAAGATCGAAATACCGCCGATGCGCTTCGACCGGCCTCGCACCCGATTGATCTCCGCATCAACCGAAAAATTCTCCCGTTGCACGCGGACGAACTGGGCATCGTCACTCACCTCATCAGGAGCCCCGCCTGCAAACGGTGGTAGCAGTGCAATCTCGTCACCGTGTTTGATTTCCGTTTCCTCGTGTGCGATTTCTTGATTGACCGAGACGAGGACTTTTTTCTTCTGAATCAGTTCCCCGATGGTGGGGTACCCGGTTTCTAACGCACCGATGAGATCTTTCACCCGTCTTCCATCGGCGAGGTCCAGAGACAAGCTTCCCCGATTCCCAGCCAGCATCTTGGTCATTCCAAAGAGGCGAACCGTAATCACGCCGTATCCTTTATCAGTTCCTTCAAACTGACTCGTTAACGCCTTGTAAACGTGCCGGACTTCCCGCCGGATTTGGACAACAAACAAATATCATTGAAACTCATACCCCGATCAACAGCCTTGCACATGTCGTAGATCGTCAGCGCCGCCACTGAGGCCGCGGTCATCGCCTCCATCTCCACCCCGGTCGGTCCCGTCGTCTTGGCCGTCGCCAGAATGGTAATCGAACAACGGCCTTCACGATCCGGTTGAGATTCTTCTTTGAAAGAGATATCGACGCTGGTGAGGAGGATCGGATGGCACATGGGAATGAGGTCCGGGGTCTTCTTGGCCCCCATCACGCCGGCGACCTGCGCGACGGACAAGACATCGCCCTTGGCAATCTTGCCCCGTTGAATCTTTTCAAGAGTTTCTGGCTGGAGGAAGACCCTGGCCTGAGCCGTCGCGGCCCGTTCGGTCGAGTCTTTAGCGCTGACGTCGACCATGCGCGCGCGCCCCGACTCGTTGAAGTGCGTAAATTCTGCCATTTTCTAGCCCGGACTATTCATGAACACCTGCTACGTCGTCCGATCCTCTTGCCCGGCGGGGCTTTTCTCGCTCGGCCTCCTCAACGGACTGCAAGTACGCCTACGTCGGCCTCACTTGCGAGAAGCCCCGGCGGGCGTCGGTCTCGAACGCCTCGCGACGGCATTCATGAACAGTCCGGGCCAGCAAAATCAGCGCGTTGTAACCCAATCCGTAGCGGGGATTATAGGTGCCGGTGGAAAGGGCAGTCAAGGGAGGGGCAGGGCGGCCTGGATGATCCCTTTCGCTCGCAGAGTGCGCACGATCAGAATGTGCTCCCTCGATGCGCGCGGTGAGGGACCAATCCAGGCCACCCTTTTAGAAGAGGGAAAACGATGAATTGGGAAATCCATATGTTCCTGCACTCTTGGAACATGAGGAATGAAGGGAGGCTCCAGTAATCCTCTGTCCTCGCGGGACCCCCACGATAAAACGGTGGTCGTTCGACGCGCGCAGTGGAGGATCACTGGAAGCCGCCCTTCCGGGAGAGGGGTAACGAACGGGCATTGCCTGACCATTCTGATGCTGCGCGGTAGATAGGCAATGGACTTTGCGGTAGGCTTGCCCACAACGGATTGCTGAGACTGCCTTGCCATTTGCGGGAGTAGACTGCAGCAAACTTAATAGTTATGCTGCGAGTACGCAATGATGGGTGATACTAGTTGTTATATGTGCGATTCGGTTGAAACTTCGCGAGAACATGTCCCCCCGGTGTGCTTTTTCCCTAACGCCCAAGAGATTGGTCGAGACCTGCGGCGCAATCTCATCACAGTGCCGTCTTGTGATCGCCATAATTCCTTGAAGGCCAAGGACGACGAGTACCTGCGGGCTGTTATCGTGATGACAGCAACGCATAACAAAGTGGGCCAGCACCAGTTCGTTAGAAAGTTGCTTCCAGCTGTGGCTCGTAGGCCTAACGCGTACAAGTCGTTCTTTGCAGACAAGGGAACTGTCGCTGACGGAAAAGACCGGGCTCTGCAGATTAATCGAAAGCGCTTCAATAGCTGCATAGACCATTTGGCGAGAGCGATATTTTTCAATACCTTCAACTGCAAATGGCAGCTACCTATATCAATCGTTTCTCCCAACCTCTTCAGCGGAATTCACTCTGACCAGATGGTTCCGCATCAGCCAACAGAAATTGCTGTCGAAACATCTAGGCAATTTCTTATTGGTGAGCCTACTAGAGGCGAGAATCCTGAGGTGTTCAAGTATCGAGTTCGATATAATAAAAAAGATGAACGTTACGCTTTCGCTGCCATCTTCTATGATTGCTTTGAGGTCTTTTCATTTTCTTCGAGGGAAGCACCGAAGGCATTCACCGTTGCTCAAGAAATCTGAGGAGTGGAGCTGATCCGGTAGAGGTGACAGGCTTATCTCGCAGGATACTCAAAAAGGCCAGACTTTTCACCTCCCACCAAGAAACGGGGTCAGGTCTAGCAATTCAGCATATCTCGATGCGTGGCAGGCGTGCCTGCCGGTTCGTCATTCATTTCTAGCCTCTCCTCGTTCGCAGACGATCATGTTTCCTGGCTTGCAAGATAGGTTTCACGAACGACGGTCTTTTAGGGAGCGGAGAAAGGAGATGAGACGGCGGTCATTGCGTGACTTTGTACCTAGCTCACCCAGTTGCAATTTCCCACGGAGTGCTGCCCTGCAGTTTGACCGGTCGCCCTTGATGATTTCCCTAAGCACGCCAAACTAAACCGATCTTTCCCTCTACTCCCCCTAGGGTGTGCACAGGTTGGCTTTTACTGCGCGCGTCGAACGAGCACCTTCCGAGCGTGCGCGTTCCGCGAGCAAGAAAGTCACCTGGGCGCACCCTCCCCCCGCTAATGGTAGGTTGACAGCCTGAAATCCAATGCTTGAGAATGCTCCCATGGCTGGGAAAATCATCGTCGAACGACTGGAGTTTCAGGGGCGTTGCGGCGTGACTCCGGAGGAGCGCCGGCGGCCTCAGCCGTTGGCGGTGGACCTGGAACTGGATTGCCAGACTGAACCGGCGGCGACTTCAGATGACATTCACCGTACGATCGACTATGCACAGGTGGCCGATCGCATTGTCGAGGTTAGCGCGACACAGGATTGCTCGCTGCTGGAAACCTTCGCGGAACGGCTTCTCACCATGCTTTTTGTGGAGTTTCCCGTCGATCGTGCCAAGATTTGGGTCCGGAAACTTGCGCCTCCGCTCGAGCATATGACCGGCTCCGTGGGCGTACAACTCGAACGCTCGCGCCTAGCTCACCAGACTCAAGAAACAGGACCAACTCCGGCCCGATTTCTCACTCAACAACTTCACCGATTGCCGAAAGGCAAAGCGCTCGATGTTGCAGCCGGATCCGGACGCAATGCGCTCTATCTTGCTTCACACGGATTCCAGGTCGATGCAATGGATCGCGATGAACAGGCCATGGCACAGCTCGCTGCTACGGCGAAACAACAGCACCTCTCACATCTCAGTGTCCGTACGCTGGACCTGGAACGAACGACGGATGAACGGCCGGAATTTCCGAAGCAGGAGTATGACGTCATCGTCGTGTTCTTCTATCTCCATCGCGCACTATTCCCCTTGCTCATGGAATCGTTGAAACCGAACGGTGTCTTGATCTATGAAACCTTCACCATCGACAACTACTTGCGCCATCGCCATCCACGCCGATGGGAATTTTGCCTCGCGCACAACGAATTGCTCCGGCTTACATCCAATCTCCGCATACTGTCGTATGACGAAGGAGAGCACGAAGGCAGCCATGGACCAGGCTCTGCCTTCACTGCGCAACTCGTCGCCCAACAAGCAGGCCCAAGCAGTCTGCCGAATGAGCCGGCGTGAGCCGCATCGATCTTCATCTCCATACGACGCACTCAGATGGTAGCCTCTCGCCAACTGGGGTATTACAGCTCGCTCATAAGGCAGGGGTCACCGCGCTGGCCATCACGGACCACGACATTGTGTCCGGCATTCCCGAAGCCATAGAAGTTGGGGCTGAACTGGGAATCGAAGTCGTCCCCGGCGTGGAAATCAGTTCCCGTCTTGGCAACAGCGAACTCCATATCCTTGGCTATTTTTTACATTGGCAAGACCAGGAGCTGCATCAACGCCTGGCGGCCTTGCGCGCGAGTCGGCATAGTCGCAACCCGCAGATCATCGAACGGCTGCGTGCATTGGGGCTCGACGTGACCTATGAAGAAGTGCGGGCTCTGGCCGGCACGGATTCGGTTGGTCGACCCCATATTGCGCGGGTCTTGATGGACAAACAGTATGTCACATCTGCCAAAGACGCCTTTGATCGATATCTGGCAGACGGACGTCCGGCCTATGTCGCGCGTGAACTGCCCAAGCCGGAGGAGGCCATCGCCTGGATCAGAGCCGCCGGCGGCGTGGCTGTGCTCGCCCATCCAACCTGGGCCAAGGTATCTGGAGAAGGACTGAACACACTCCTCACGACATTGAAAGCTGAGGGCCTCGGCGGGATCGAAGTTCACTACAGTACCCATACTAGGCGACAGACAACGGAATACCTCGAACTGGCCAAGCGACTGGACTTACTGATAACCGGTGGAAGCGATTTCCATGGCATCACGAAACCGGACATCGAAGTGGGTACTGGAAGGGGCGGGTTAAAGGTTCCCGAGAAGTTGCTCGAGCCGCTCAAACAAGCCGCCGCGCAGGCCTGATGCTCGCAGGCTGTTGAAAAAGCCCGCCAGCCGCGTTCTCGCATCGTTCAGAACCTCAACGGGGACCCAGCCGCCTCACCACTCGTCGGCGCGAACAAACTTAATGCTCCTTATTCGTCGCACCGTGCGCCCCAGAGGGCACGCCTCGGCTCTTCACTCGCTGCGGCCTTGCTAAGCGGCCTTTTTGAACAGCCTGCCGATGCACAGGAACCGTCCGTAACTTCATTCAGCCCTGTTTTACTCGTGATCACAGCCGCTCATTTCTCCCAATTCGTTGACTCTCCCATCTCATCCGCTACACTTTGAGACGTTCACGGATAGCCTCAAAGATTCCTATGTCGAAATCCTGGACTTGGATCGGCCCTTATACCTTTGCCATCCTGGCTGTGCTCCTGGCCGGCCCCTTGCTGAGCAGCCTGGCAGTACTCCAATCTGTTTCGGTCCCATATCTGCAGCTCAATGGGGGTCACGCCATTCGATTGGCTGCCGACCTCCTCGCACTTGCTATCCTCTGGACCCTTGCCTTTGCCGCCTCGCAGCGAATCACGAACAGTGGGGGACCAGGCTTCCTCCGAAACCTCGTTCTTCCCTCTACGACCCTCGTCGTCATCCTCTTCGCCAACAAAGCGTTCAGGACCGTGGGGTTGCCACTGATAGACCAAATGGGCCCTTCTCGATTCGCTTGGGGCTATGCGGTCGGTCTCATCGGCTCCGGCATCTGGCTCACGGCAGCATGGATCCTTAACATACGTTCACTGCGAGAAACCTTCGATTCCCCCAATCAGACGCGACGCCAAGGGGCGCAGGGGCTTCCAGAAGATGAGGAAAAAGACGCGGAACTGGAAGAAGAGGCCGGTGCTCCGCCAGAGCCAAAGAGTACAGCCTCCACATCGACGATCAATGGCCACACGCCAGGCATGCTCGGACGCTATAAGGTGCTGAAAGAACTCGGGCGCGGCGCCATGGGACTTGTCTATCTGGGAAAAGATCCAACCATCCAGCGCTTCGTCGCCATTAAGACCATGCGACTCGATCACATCGACAACGACGACAAGCTGCAAGACATCAAGGCACGGTTTTTCCGTGAAGCAGAATCCACCGGACGTCTCTCCCATCCCAACATCGTCACCATCTACGATGCAGGAGAAGAAGATGATTTAGGGTATATCGCGATGGAGCTCATCGATGGGACCCCTCTGAAACAGTGGGCACGGAAACCCAGTTTGATGCCGGTCAACGAGGTCCTCCTGACAGTGGCCACTGTCGCGGACGCGCTGGACTATGCTCATCAACAAGGCGTCGTCCATCGCGACGTCAAGCCGGCGAACATCATGCTCACGAAAGATCGCATCGTGAAAGTCATGGATTTTGGTATTGCGAAGATGGCATCGAGCAGCAAGACCCAAACGAATATGGTGTTGGGTACGCCGACATATATGTCACCGGAACAGATCGCAGGCAAGAAAGTGGACGGTCGGTCAGACATCTTTTCACTCGGCATCGTGCTGTTCGAACTCCTCACGGGACAGCCGCCGTTCACTGCCGACAACTTATCCGCGCTGCTGTTCGGCATTGCCCATCATCCGCATCCCGCCATCCAAGCCTTGAGACCGGATCTTCCACCAATGGTGCAAGAGATCGTGAATCGCGCATTACAGAAAGAGTTGCCTCATCGTTATCGACGCGCGGAAGAATTAGCGCACGAACTCCGTACCTGTCTGCAGAAACTCGCGGCCTGAAAGAGGTGTCGTCTGGCCCTCGAAACATTGCATAGCGCCAAATCCGATACCGGCCTCAAACGACCCCACAATGAAGATCGCTTCATAGTCGACCCACTGCTCGGACTCTATGTCGTCTGTGACGGCATGGGCGGCGGGAATGCAGGCGAGATCGCCAGCGCCCTCGCGGTCGAGGCGATTCACGAGCATCTGGCGGAGGCAGCCCGGCACGCAGACCTGCCACTGATCGGGCCCTGCGATGACACGGTAGCTGCACCGACCAATCGTCTCGCCAGTGCGATTCGTGCCGCGAACGATGTCATTCATCGCGAGTCATGGAGCAAGCCCGACCATGCCGGGATGGGCACCACCGTAGTCGCCGCACTACTCCATGAAGAGGTGCTCGCCATCGCTCATGTCGGAGACAGTCGGCTCTACCTCATTCGAAAGGGGACAATCCAAGCCATCACCACAGATCATTCCTGGGTCTCCGAACAGATTCTCAAGGGTGCGATGACGGAAGAAGAGGCCGAATGCTCTCCCCGTAGGAACATCGTCACGAGAGCCCTCGGCGTCGAGAGCCGCGTCGATGTGGAACTGACTGAGGTTCCGGTCAAGGGCGGAGACATGCTGTTGTTATGCTCAGACGGACTCACCCGTGGTGTCAGCCCGAACGACATGCTTCACGTCCTCAATGGATCGGAAGACCTCTCCACCATGTCCGATCGCCTCATCGCCATGGCAAATGAAGCCGGCGGCGAGGACAACACGACCGTGATTGTCGTGGCCCTGCAGGATGAACTCCAAGCCGGACTGTGGGAGCGACTAAAGAAACGATTCGTCGCGTAACCAATCACGGGACCTTGCACCGACGGGAACATCATGCCGGAGACTCTGACTCATCCAGCCAAACTGCTCGTCAAACTTCACGGGAAAAACTCGCGACCTATCGAATTGACCCATGAGACCATGACGATCGGTCGGAAAACCGATAATACCCTCCCGATCGAAGATCCCGCCGTCTCTGGACATCATGCGCGGATCGTCAAGGTTCAAGCCGTCTTCTTTATCGAAGGTTTAAAGAGCACCAACGGCACCTCCGTCAATGGTCAGCCCATCACGCGCCACCAACTTCATGACGCAGACATGATCACCATCGGCCGACACCGGCTCATCTTCCAAGAAAATGTGACCGCCGGTACGACGGCCCTGCCCCATCTGTCGAACTGGATCGAACCATGGTGCTTAGAGAAGCGGACCGCGCCCCTCACAAACTCGCAATCACCGCCAAGGTCCTGGTTGTTTGCCGGGAAAACCGATAAGCTGGAATACCCGCTCACCAAACAGGTGAATACCATTGGGTCGCAAGAAGGAGCCATCATTCGGTTGACCGGCTGGTTTGCCCCTAAATCTGCGGCAACGATTGCCCAGCGTGGCCAGAGCTACTCCATCAGCCCTTCTCAGGGTGCGAAGCCTCTGTTCGTCAACGATACGGAGATTGTGGGACAACAGGACCTAAAGGATGGGGATCTGATCGAAGTGGCAGGCGTGAAATTATCGTTCTATCTACTCTCCGAGACCAAGAACACCTCGGGTAACGCCCATACGACTACTTGAAGTAGACCGTGCCCTTCGGAAGGGTCTGATAGCATCGGTCGGAAACTTCCTGAGCATGCAATTGTAGACATTGGAGGATCTGCCCGTTCCCGGGTTTGACTGCTCTGCAGAACCGTTTGGCATCGTCGTCGCACGCCGCGATCAAGCGACTTCGATCTTCCCTCCACTTCACAAACCGTTCGTGCATCTGGCTCTGGCAGAGCGGCTGAAGTTGTTTGACACGCTGTTCCAAGCAGCCCATGCGGACAGAACCTTCTGGAAAGTCAGGACATAATTGTTCAATCTCAGCTTCGCATTTGAGGCGGGACGCCTGCAGCACACGAGGATCCAACCGCACTACAACCGGAGATTCAACCTTTGGATCGCGCAACCGATCATCGTCTTGCCTTGACCTTGCCTGCTTTGAAGGCGCCGGAGGAGAGGTGAGAATAGTCAAATCCAGCATGGGTAGTGCAGACACGGAAGACGAAGAAGACACCGACGGACGGGCATCCGCTGGCACCGCAGTCGAAGACAACTCTTCTTGTGACGGGAAATTGGTGGCCACCGTCATCCAGACGAGCCCAAGGCCCAAGATGGTGCTTGCACCGGCAACGATACCGCTCGAAGACTGCTGCTGAGCCATGCTCGCTCCCTACATTGACCAAACCAGCATAGGATACGCCATCAAAAAAATCGACGAATTGTCCGGTTTCCACCAACCCCATGTTCATAACGGTTCGTCGCAAAACAGCGGTAACGTGGCGAGAGAGCCGACGGAGTCGCCATGGAGGGAGGCTCTCTTGAATAAGATCGTGATCGGTTGAATAGCGAGTTCACCCGCCGACACGCTTGTTGTAACCGAAAACCGAAGATCCCAGCACAAGGGCTCACGGATAAGACGGGCTGAATCGGGGTGGAAGGCAGCGGCTCGCACCATCAATGTGGTGACGCACCGAAAGGAAGAAGACGATGGTTAGTTTTCTGGAGTTTCGACGATGTGGTTTTCGAACCTCGTGCACCCCTCGGCAAGGAGCCGATTGGTGAGCATTTCTCCAGGCCATTCGATGGGCAAATCCGCCGTGAAGACCCACACATCGGGAGAGGTCCAGACCGGACCGTGGTCTTCAGGAAGCTCGGGGTCAAACAGGTCGGTCCAAACCGGCATGTATACGCCGTTCCCGCATTGTGTATGGAGGTGCACGATGGTGCGAGCGCGGACGAGGGGGTCCAGATCGCGCCACACTGCCGCGGTCTCATCCGCCAACCGGTGGAGCCGCACGGCATTTTGCGCATCGAACATGGCATAGGCGGCATAGACCGGTGCTTCAATCATATCGGGAGCCAGCGCTAACTCAGGACATTGCGCCACGAGGCCTTCGAGGAGAGCCCGACGATGCCGGTCCTCCAACGAATCTGGCAATCCCGAATCCGGCACACCGATCAATTCAAAGAAGAGAAAGGCCGTACTCTCGACGGGTGGATAGAGGCGTGCGGCAATTGACGTGGCTCGCTGAGAATCCGCGACGGTGCTCAAATGATCATTCAAGCCCTGAAGGCTGAGCGGCTCCAGCGTCGAATCGGTCAACAGACGCGACTCCACACGCACCACCGTCCCGGCAGAGAGGCGGAGATGCCGATGCAATAACTCCGCCGTCGCGACCGGATCAATCTTGAGCTTGAGTGGATGCGTGAGATTTGCCTGAAGCGGAAGTTCCAAGGCGGCCATAATGGCATAGGACAGTTTTTCGTCAACCGGCCCATCTATGAGCACGGAGCAGGAGGCCTCCGCGAGAAGATCGAAGAGCCACTCCGCCATATCCTCGTCCAGCGCCGCCAACACCGTCAAGAGATCGTATTCCCGTCCCTGTTCCAAGAAGGCTTGCAGCGTATCGATCGCCGCATCGGTATCGCCATGGTCATGACGCCGGGCGTTGATCAAGTGGACGAGATCTCTTGTCAGAGGGTCAGGACGAGACCAACTCAGCATATGGACAGACTCCTACCGCACCGCCGTACATCACTGCCATTCATGTTGCCAAACTTTCCCTGTGGTAGCAAGCGCTCCAACAGTTTATTCCCGCAGGGTTCACGCCACCGATAGGATGACAAGAGGCTCACGCTCCAATGACCTTCACCAACACGCGTTTCCGCCTCAGACCGTCGAACTCCCCGTAGAAAATTTGTTCCCACGGACCGAAGTCTAATCGGCCTTCAGTAATCGCGACGACGACTTCTCGCCCCATCAGCTGGCGCTTGATGTGGGCATCGCCATTATCTTCTCCCGTCTCGTTGTGCCGATAGGTCGCAGCCTGAGGAACGAGCGTTTCTAAAAACCGATCATAGTCCTTGAGTAAGCCTGGCTCATCGTCATTAATATAGACGCTGGCCGTGATGTGCATGGCATTGACCAACACAAGCCCCTCTTGGACACCGCTCTTCTTGACCGCCGCCTCAACTTCCTGCGTGATGTTGAGGTAGGCGCGCCGCGTCTTCGTCTCGAACCAGAGCTCTTCGCGATAGGATTTCATGATCGTCGGTCAGTGGGCGCTTATTCTGCCGAACCGGACACTCAAGATGCAAGCTGCTCGATCTCCTCGACGCCATCGATCAATCGGGCCGATGCCGGTATAATGGCGGCATGTCCGTCGATAAGGGGACCCCGTTCTCACGCCCGCCGCAGTCTCCACGACTTCGACTTTCTGCCCATGCCAAAATTGTCCTCCGCGGGCGCTATCTTGCCAAGAACGCTGTGGGAGCGATCGTCGAGACGCCAGCGCAGCTATTCTGGCGTGTCGCGACCGACATCGCGAAAGCTGAACGACTCTATCCCACCCCAAACCGGCTGTCTCACGCGGCCCGACGCTGGTACGAATGCATGGCACGGCTCGATTTTCTTCCCAATTCACCCACGCTGATGAACGCCGGACGACGCCTGCAGCAACTTTCCGCCTGTTTCGTTCTCCCGATTGAAGACTCGCTGGCATCAATTTATGACAGTCTGAAACATCAGGCGCTCATCCACCAATCGGGCGGCGGCACGGGATTCTCATTTAGCCACGTGCGCCCTTACCATGATCGAGTCGCGTCGTCGAGCGGCGTGGCCTCCGGACCGATTTCCTTCATGCGCCTCTTCAACCTCTCGACGGACGTCATCAAACAAGGCGGGACTAGGCGCGGTGCGAATATGGGCATCCTCCGTATCGACCACCCGGATATTCTCAAGTTCATCGCCCTCAAACAGACGCCAACCGAGATGACAAATTTCAATCTATCCGTCGGCATCACCGATTCGTTCATGCAGGCCCTCGCACGCCGCCGCACGTATGCATTAGTCAATCCACACAACAACAAACCGGTCCGGCGACTCCCCTCACAGCTCGTGTTCGATCGGCTCGTCGAAGCAGCCTGGACCAGCGGAGAACCAGGCCTGGTTTTTTTAGACACGATTAATCGGGCCAACCCGACTCCTCGCCTTGGAACTATCGAGTCGACCAACCCCTGCGGTGAACAGCCGCTTCTGGCCTATGAATCCTGTACCCTTGGCTCCATCAACGTGGCTAACTTCATCGCACAACCGGACACGCGACCCGCCATCGACTTCGATCGAATGGCGGAAACTATTTCCATCGCCGTACGCTTCCTCGACAATGTCATCGATCGCAACCGCTTCCCGCTTCCTCAAATCGACCGCATGACGAAACAAACGCGGAAGATTGGCCTGGGTATTATGGGCTTCGCCGACTTACTGATTGCCCTCAATATCCCCTACAATTCAGAAGCCGCACTCCGTACGGCCACGATTGTGATGGAGTTTCTTTACTCTCACGCCCAGGCCGCGTCGACACAGTTGGCTGCCGAGCGCGGAGTCTTTCCTGCTTATCGGAGTAGCCGGCTCCAGACCCTTCATCAACGACGTCGAAATGCCACCGTGACCACCATAGCACCGACCGGGAGCATCAGCCTCATCGCCGACTGCTCACCAGGCATTGAACCGTTATACGGTGTGCAGGAAGTCCGCCACGTCATGGACGGCGTGGTACTTACCTCGCTTCATCCAGCCTTTGTCCGGCGCGCACGTGCACAGGGCCTTGATCTCGATTCCCTCCGGCCCGACCTGGCGGCTCATCCTTCTATTCAACACCTGACTCAAATCCCCGAAGAACTACGTCGACTGTTTGTCACGGCGCATGACGTCTCGCCCGAACTTCATGTTCGCATGCAAGCGGCGTTTCAGCGATTTAGCGACAGCGGGGTCTCAAAAACCATCAATCTGCCGGCCATGGCGACTAAAGCCGAGGTGTCTGCGGCCTTTCTGCTCGCATACCAACTCGGATGCAAAGGCCTCACCGTCTTCAGATCAGGCAGTCGAGAACGCCAAGTCCTGAGCTGCAGCTCCGTGCATCCTTGTTGAGCTTCTCCATTTGTATACGCAATTTCTCAACAAAATTGACACCACTCGGCGATGGTGATAAGTATTTTCACAGGTTAGCCCATGTGGGACTGAATCGCTCAGTAGGGAGGTGCTCGATGGCTGCGCTCGTTGGAAACCTGACATCAGTCGGGAATCCTTTTGGTTGGACTCTCCTCTTCGCCCGGCAACCAGAACCGGATTTGGAATTCACGGAAGAAGAACTCGATCAAACGACTGCCTCAAGAACACCGGGCCCTCTGAACCCCCGCAAGAAGTCCGGAGGTGGCCGCCCGATTATCTGGTTGCTTCTCTTGATCCTTGTCGGCGGTATTGCCTATGTCGCCGCCATGGAACCGGAGATGTTGACAGAATGGCTGAGCCCTTACCTGGGGGAGGGCACCCCACCACAAATGGCTACGAAACCAAAACCGTTAGCCCAGGCGCCCATGGCTTCACCGGCGCCCGCTACAGAAGCCGTTCCAAGTCCGAGTGACGAAACTTCAGCCGCCCCCCCGGCTCCTCCCGCTGCCGTTGCCCCTGCAGCGCCAGGAATCGTTCCACCCCAAACAACATCGAAACCCACTGCACCAGTTGCACCACCTCTCACCCCGATGTTCAGCGAAGGACAGCGGGTAACCGTCACGGTAGAGGAAACGGCTCCCGGCGGAAACATTCCGCTGTTTGCAGATTCATCGAGCAGCAGGCCCGGGCCGATCGTTCGTCCAGGTGTCACGCTGACCGTCCTGGACGGTGATCTCCAGCAAGGCGGCTGGATGTACCAAGTGCGTACTGACGAAGGTACAAAGGGTTGGGTATCGGAGAAACGTCTTCGCTTGAAGTTTTAATCCTTCTCATTTGCTCTCACCAGAGTAGCTTGCGAGCGGAACAGATTCTCGCCTGCTCAAGCAGTCTTCATGTGCTATAATCTGCCCGCTTTACATCTCGTGGGCATGCCCAGCTATCGACATGATCTTCATGGACACACTTTCGGCGATCATCTTTGACTTCGATGGGGTAATCGCGGACACTGAGCCCCTCCATTTCGCTGGTTTTCGTCAGACACTGGCCGAAATCGGTATCGGCTTAACTGAATCCGACTATTACGCCAACTACTTGGGATACGACGATCGAGGCTGCTTCGTCACGGCCCTTACCGCGCACCAGCGCCCGGCTGACCCATCCGCCATCACGCAACTGATGCAACGGAAAGCGCACGCTTATTTGGAGTCGGTGAAGGGGCATCTGGTCATTTTCCCCGGTGTCCGTGAGCTGGTGTGCGAGGCCGCCGCTGCCTACCCCTTGGCCATTGCGTCCGGTGCCCTTCGCCATGAAATCGAGTTCATCCTTGAACAGGCTGGGCTCCGAAAAGAATTTCTCCATATCACCGGCGCCGAAGACGTCACTAAAGGAAAGCCCGATCCGCAACCGTTTCTCCATGCTCTCGATGCGTTGAATCGACGACACCCGAATCAATTGATCGCTCCCGGCTCCTGTTTGGTCATTGAGGATTCCATCCCCGGCCTTCGCGGCGCGAAAACCGCCGGGATGAAAGTCCTCGCCGTGGCGAACACACACACGATCCAAGATCTGGATGAAGCCCATGCGGTCGTGCCGAGTCTGTCACAGGTCCGTCTCAGCGACCTCCGCGAACGATTGTGGCCTGCCGCGTAAGATCCGAGTGATATGAGAATCTGCTCTCTACTCCCCAGTGCGACTGAAGTGATTGCCGCTCTCGGCCTGAGTGATGAATTGGTCGGGATCAGTCACGAGTGCGACTACCCACCTTCGGTCAAGAACGTACCGGTCATGGTCGAACCGACGATCCCTCCTCATGGACTGGCCAGCGCCGACATCGACAGACAAGTTATTCAACTTGTGGCATCTGGACAAAGGCTCTATCGATTGAAAGACAGTCTCTTGCGACAAGCATGTCCAGACTTGGTTCTGTCCCAAGACCTCTGCCATGTCTGTGCCGTCACACCGGACCAATTGCACGATGCCCTTCGTTCCATGCCTCACCAACCGACCGTCCTCACACTGAACCCCAATACGGTCGATGATGTGATTGGCGATGTCATACGGATCGGCGATGCCGCCGGTCGGTCGACGGAAGGCCGGCGTCTCGCCGAGCAATTGCATGACCGACTCGAGGCTATTCGTACTCGCATTCAGAGCATCATGCATCGCCCACGGGTGGTCTGTATCGAGTGGCTCTCGCCGCTCTACGTCGCTGGCCATTGGGTCCCTGAAATGATCCAGCTCGCCGGCGGCCAGGATGTCCTCTCCCAACCGGGCAGACCTTCGCGGGTTGTGACGTGGGACGAAATCCTGGCCGCTGCTCCCGAGGTGCTCATCCTGATGCCCTGCGGTTTTTCCGTTGAACGGACGCAAACAGAACTGTCCCAATTGATGCAGCAACCGGGTCAATGGCGCCTATCCTCTGACCTGGCGCAGCACACATTCCTAGTCGACGCCTCCTCCTATTTCAGCCGGCCAGGTCCCCGCCTGATTGACGGCGTCGAGCTCCTGGCGGCCCTCCTGCACCCGTCAGACCACGACCACATTACCGACTCGATGGTCTGCCGCCTTGGGCCATAACCTCGTCAGTGACGCCATGACCTCGCTATCCACAACTGACCCGCAAGCCTACTGCACAGCTGTCACCAAAAAAAGCGGGAGCAATTTCTATTATTCTTTCCTCTTCCTTCCGAGAAAGCGGCGCGCTGCAATGTATACTGTCTATGCCTTCTGCAAGGAAGTCGACAATGCGGTCGATGAGCCACCGGCAGGGAGCAATCCCCGCGAAGAATTGCAACGGTGGCAGACAGAGCTTGAAGCGGCCTATCACGGCACGCCGACCTTCCCGGTCACCATCAGTCTGGCCAATCATGTAAGACAACTTTCCATCCCACAGGCCTATTTCGAGGAGCTGATTAAAGGGGTGGAAATGGATCTCACGGCGCCACGATACGCCTCGTTTCAAGACCTCTCGCTCTACTGCTATCGTGTTGCGTCGGTCGTGGGACTGATCTGCCTCCATATCTTCGGACCGACATCGGCACGGGCACAAGACTATGCCGTCGATCTCGGAATGGCGTTCCAATTGACAAACATTCTGCGGGACATCGGGACAGACACAGCCCAGGGTCGCATCTATCTGCCGCAAAACGATCTCTTGAAATTCGGCTGCACCGATCAGGCAATCCTCCAGCGGCAGGAAAGCGCAGAACTCCGCAAATTGCTCCACTTCGAAACCGCGAGAGCCCATGAGTACTATGCAAAGGCCCAGGCCGCATTTGAGGCCCTGCCGGCCCAAGACCGGCGAGCGCTGACCGTTTCTGAAATCATGCGCGCGGTGTATTCCCGCATTCTGAACAAAATCGAGGAACCGGAGCACCAGGTATTCGGCCCTCGGGTTCGGCTCTCAACGAATCATCGGCTGGCCCTTGCCGCTGGAGTCTGGCTCCGCTCAAGATTCTCGTGACGTCCACCACCGCTCAGTCCGTCATGATTCTTGGTGGAGGCCCGGCCGGTCTCACCGCCGCCTATCACCTCACCCGTCATGGCTACCAAGTCACGATCATCGATTGTCACCCCCTGCTAGGAAGCGCCCGCACAAGCGAAGACCTTTATGACGAACCTGAGTCTTTTATCATCCTCGGTTGTCATCACGCGACTCACGCCTTGCTGCGCTCGTTGAATCCCCATACACCGCAACTGGCAGGGGGCGAAATCCCACTAGAGTTTAGGCTCCATGGCGACTCCCTCGTTCAGTATCCACGTACCTGGCTTCCTGCTCCCCTTCATACGGGGGTGAATCTCCTACGATTTACCGGTATCCCCTGGAAAGAACGATGGCGATTGGCGTCATACGTCGAACGGCTCTGGGAAGGCGATGAGCGGCTGTCCGCCGATCTGGAGCACCGCACCGCCGATGAGTGGCTCACGTCAATCGGGCAAGGCGCGCAGACTCGCCGCATTGTCTGGAATCCTCTCGCACAATGGCTGACCGGAAATGATCTCTCCGCAATGTCCGCCGATGCTCTCGTCACTTCGATGAGACCTTTATTCCTGGGGACCCGCTCGGATAGCCACATAACGGTTGCTCAGGAGTCGCTTCAATCCTGCTTCATACAACCGATTACCGAAGCTCTGAACCAGGCCGGCGCCACCATCTTACGCAATGCGGAAGCCGTTGGATTCCGTTATGACCGTGATCATATCTCGGGAGTCCAGCTGCGTAATGACTCACTATTGCAAGCCGATTGGTATGTCGCAGCCCTTTCCCCTCAACAACTGACATCCTTACTTCCAGAGCGATGGCTGACCCGCTATGCTTATTTTCAACAGCTCGCAGAGCTGGTTTTGCGAGACAGCACAATCTTCCACGTGCAAGCCGAGCAACCCTGTGCCACTCCTCGCCTCGTCCTGTTAGGTGACACATCATTTCACTCGGTGCTTGCGACAGGGACAGGATTTGATCTCACGCGTTTCTCTCTCATCACAACCGACAGTCAGTTCGCGCAGGCTCGACGGGACTCCAGCCTCGATATACTCATCCCTGACCTGCTCAGATCGGTGGGACTCCTCACGCCTGGAAGTGCGATTGCCTCGACACACCGTCGGACAATATCAAATGCCATCCTCTCACTCCGACCCGGAAGCAAATTGCATCGGCCCATCCAACACAGTCCGATTGCCAACTTGCTCGTGGCAGGATCCTGGACCGATACAGGATGGCCTTCCAACCTCGAGAGCGCCATTGTCAGCGGCAACCACTGCGCCGATGCGATCGCACGCCGATAGGTCAATGTGAAGATAACCCGATCCGATGGTACGTTGTATCTTTATGAGAAAGCCGTCAGTGCATTCGTCGGATGGGCTCCCCGTCTCTATGAGCGTGGAAGTAATCCGCAAGGGCTCAGTCAACGAGATGTGGAGTGGAATTACAATGGAATGTGAGTTTAAGGGGAGGTTGGCGAACGAAAACCAGTTCTATAACCAGCGCACGCCCTTCCATTCGGTCCAGGCCTTCAAAGCCGGAGCGACCACGCTCGAATGCCGCACGGGCTCTCTACGATGAACGCCATGCGCGATACCTGTCTCGCCGCGAAGGGCTATCGAATGGAATAACCGCATACTTTGCTTGCCATAAGCAATCTCAATCTCTTTCTGCCACGTGGAAATTCTTTACTTCAAACGACAGGATCTTCCTGGATGAAACCTAGGCGATGCAGGAAGCTATACCCGGCATGAGCCAAAAAGACATACACGCATCCGAAGACCAGGGAGAATCCGGCAAGAACAAGACCTGTCCCTATCACATCGCGTCTACCATCAGAAACCAACTCTAGGATAGTGTACCTACAACGCCCATCATCGCGGCAAAGAGCATAGGCAGGATAAGCGAAAACTTAGGATATCAGTCAGCGCTCTTATGGCGAAAGATCCGAAACAGCATCGCAACCAGAACTACATAGGGAACGCCGCCCATTGTTTAATTGGCGTCATCACTTCTTCCGGGCAACCATCAAGTTAACCGTAACCCAATATTCCTGGCCATATTCGAGATGGCACACCCCACAAGACGGCTTCTTATTGCCCGCGGTCTTTCCATCCAACACCAATTGACACTCTAGCTTTGGCCTCCTAAGATACCGCCATTCTTGTAGCTGGTTCCATTCAATCATGACCACGCCCCCTCTCCAAGAACTTGCGAAATCTCTCCACAACTGCCAACGCTGCAAACTCGCCAAGCTCGGACGCACTCAGGTCGTGTTCGGTGTGGGGAATCCGCATGCGAGCGTGATGTTTGTAGGGGAAGCACCGGGCTTCAATGAAGACCGGCAAGGAGAACCGTTTGTCGGGGCCGCAGGGAAGCTCTTGAATGACTTACTTCACTCGGCGGAACTCTCACGTAGTGACATCTATATCGCGAACGTGATTAAGTGCCGACCTCCAAACAACCGAGACCCGGAACCGGACGAAGTCGAGACCTGTAAGCCGTTTCTGATGCAACAGATCTCGATGATCCGTCCGCAACTCGTCTGCACATTGGGGAATTGGGCGACACAAACATTGCTGGAACGGAAGGTGGGGATCACCAAGGTTCGTGGCCAGGCGTTCTACTTGAAAGATTTCGTGCTCTTTCCCTTGTTGCATCCCGCTGCAGCCTTGCACCAGGGAAGCATGCTCGAACCGCTTCGTGAGGATTTTAAAAAGCTGAGGGAGTTTCTCGATCATCACGCAAAACCGGTCGAACCCACTGAAGCCACAGCTACACCGGCGATTCCCACGCCGCAGATCGACCCGCCTCAGCCAGCTCAGCTCGATCTCTTCGGTACTTAACTGTCAGCTGACAGCCAGAAAAGCCCTACGGCACTAAGACAATCGCTTCACGTCCTCGAGGTTCTCTGTCTGATTCGACTCGATCGCTTCGTCCTCAGCAGGATGCTCTTCCTCTGGAGTATCGAACCAGGATACGAGCATCTCGTCCCACCAGGCTTCATCGATCTCTTTCCCGGGATCGATGCCGAGAAACGCGACATCCTCCTTCGTGATGTCGGGACCGACCAGCTGAGGCTGGAACTTGACTCGGTCGATAATTTCCTTCGTCGCATACCCTCCGATGACCCAGGAGTCCGGATCGGCGCGACGGGATTTGTAGGCCTTAAGCTCGATCTTGAGATACATGAAGACCTGGTGTTGCGCTGGATTCCCGACACCGGATTGCGGCAGGCCCAAAGTTTTTTCAATCTTCTTGCGCCAATGCCGATCATCATATCGCGACGTAATCAACTGCAGCATGGTCTTTCCAAGTTCGGCATCAAGTGGCATGGTGCTGTGTTCCTTTAGTCAATGTGTCGGGTGAACTGGTATGTGAAGACTGCCCACCATTCATCGACCATATATGGCCGTGAGGGAGGCCTTTCCTAACGCGTTCTGGTTCAGATAGAAGCCCACCATCGCCCCCGACGCCTCTTTCTTCAACGGGAGCTGATCCACTTTTAAAGCATACACCGTAAAAATATACCGGTGAGGCTTATCGCCTTGCGGAGGACAGGGGCCGCCGTAACCCTCCTGACCAAAATCGGTCGTGCTCTGAATGCTACCCTGTGGTGCGCGGCTGCCGTCTGACTTGCCTGCACCCACAGGAAGCGAGCTAACGCTTGGAGGAATGTTGAAGATCACCCAATGCCACCAGCCGCTTCCTGTCGGCGCATCAGGATCGTAGACGGTCACGGCGAAACTCTTAGCACCCTTCGGTGCCTGTTCCCATCGTAGTTCAGGCGAGACATTGTGCCCACTGCAGCCGAAGGCGTTATAGACATGCTCGTTGGCGATGACACCTTGCTCTTTTAAGGTGGGGCTCATCATCCGAAAATCAGCGGCCAAGCTTGACGTAGGAAGCATTATAAGAATAATTGCGGCCCAGACATACCGCATAGTGGTTTCCCCCTCCTTAGCCCCATCAACTTCCGGCGACCGTCATTTCTCCGATCTTGATCGTCGGACTGGCAATGCGTCCCCGGAACACAAGATCGCTGCCGATCATCTCGATTCCCGCAAACATGTCTTTCAGATTGCCCGCAATCGTGATCTCTTCCACGGGGTAAGCCAACTCGCCCCCTTCGATCCAGAACCCGGAAGCCCCCCGTGAGTAGTCGCCGGTCACCATGTTGATGCCGAAACCGATGAGATCCGTGACATACAGACCCTGTTTCACGGTCTTGATAATGTCTTCCGCCGTCTTGGTCCCGGGCGCAAGATAGAAATTCGTGGGACCGACGGATGGATTTTCACCGACGCTGCGCGAAGCGTTGCCGGTCGACGCCAACCCGAGCTTCCTCCCGGAATAGGTGTCGAGCAGGTAGCTCTTCAACACCCCTCGCTCCACCACCGTCGTCTTCCTGGTCGGCAGACCTTCACCATCGAACGGTCGAGAGCCCAGCCCTCCGACCACTCGTCCATCGTCATAGACTGTCACATACTCCGGGGCCAGCGGTTTGCCCAATTGGCCTGCCAGGAACGAAGCCCCTTTGTAGAGTGAGTAACCCGACACCGCGCTGCAAAGATTCCCCATGAGACTTCCGGCCGTTTCGGAATCGAAGACGACAGGAACTCGTTGGGTTGCCACTTTCCTCGCCCCAAGCTTTCGGACAGTCCGCCGCGCCGCTTCCAGCCCCACAGCCTCCGGGGAATCAAGTTTGGCGAATTTCCGTTCAACGGCGTACCAGGAATCGCGTTGCATCGCCCCGGTCTCCGGATCAGTGGCGACAGGCGACACCGACATTGAGAAACTGGAACTCTGATACTCCCCCACGAATCCGTGACTATTGCCCAGCACGACGCGCCCCGAGGAGGAGTCGAAGTCACCCCCTTCAGAATTCGTGACGCGTTCGTCCATAGACAGAGCGGCAGCCTCTGCCCGTTTGGCCAATTCGATCTGTTGCTCCGTATTCAGTCGGGTCGGATCGTAGAGATCCAATTCCGGCTTCTCCCCCGCCATCTGATCCGCCGATGGCAAGCCGGACACCTGATCTTCTACAACAGCCTTTGCCAGAGTACAGGTCTCTGCGACGAGTTGGTTCAACGAGTCCGCGGAGAAATCTGAGGTGGAGGTGCTGGCAGAGCGTTTCCCGACAAACACACGCAAGCCGAGATGCTTTTCCCGCGCTTTCGTGAGGCGATCGACGGCACCCAACCGGACTTGCACCGAAAACGTTTCGCCCTCGGCGATAATGATGTCCGCTTCCGTCGCCCCACTGCGCTTCGCCTTGGCCAAGAGATCCATGGCGAGGTGGCTATACCCATCGTGCTGTTGTATCCCCTGACTCATCGCTGCGTCCCACCCACGGTGATTTCATCGATTCGAATGGTCGGCAGGCCGACGCCCACTGGAACGGACTGCCCTTCTTTGCCACAGGTACCAATGCCCTCATCGAGCTTGAGATCGTGTCCGACCATTGAGACTTTCGTGAGGATCTCTGGGCCGCTGCCGATCAATGTCGCGCCCTTGACAGGCCTCGTCACCTTCCCACCCTCGATCAAGTAGGCTTCACTGGCTGAAAACACGAATTTACCGTTGGTGATATCCACCTGCCCGCCACCGAACGACACAGCATACAATCCGCGATCGACCGAGCGGATGATATCCTCAGGGTCCGATGTCCCAGCCAACATAAACGTATTCGTCATTCGTGGCAGCACCACGCTTTGGTAACTTTCTCGCCGCCCGTTGCCGGTCACGGGAATGCCCATCAACCGCGCATTGAGTTTATCTGTGATGTAGCCTCGCAAAATTCCCCGCTCGATGAGCACGGTACGGCCCGTCGGTGTCCCTTCATCATCCATGTTGAGCGAGCCCCGCCGGCCCGGTAACGTTCCATCATCGACGATCGTACAGACATCGGACGCAACCCGTTTGCCAAGGAGGTTCGAGAATGCTGAGGTTTTCTTGCGATTGAAGTCCGCTTCCAGACCATGGCCAATGGCTTCGTGCAACAAAATCCCCGGCCACCCTCCACCCAGCACAACTGGCATAACACCGGCTGGCGCTTCGACGGCAGACAGATTGAGTATCGCCTCCCGCGCCGCTTCACGTGCATAGCGCAGATACCGATCGCCTCCGTGATAGAACTCAAATCCGACACGGCCTCCCCCGCCGAACGAGCCAGCTTGGCGTTGGCCGTTTTCTTCGGCGATACACGTGACTTGGAGCCTCGAAAGCGGCTGCACATCCCCAATCAGCGTGCCGTCAGAGGCGGCGACGATCACTACCTTATATTCCGTGTTAAACGAGGCCATGACATTCTTGATGCGCGGGTCGTACCGGCGCGCCTCGGCATCGATCGCATTCAATAAGGACACGCGCTCCGCTGTGGCGACTTCGACTTGTGCCCGTTCAATCGGATAAAGATCTCGCGTCGGGATTTGGCGGACAGCCACCGGCACGGCGTGGGCTCCGCTTGGCGAATTGGCAATATATCGGGCCGTATCGGCCGCGAGTTCGAGAGCCTTCTTTGACAGCTCATCGGAATAGGCAAAACCGGTTTTTTCCCCCGCCGTCGCTCGCACCCCTACGCCTTGCGACACACTCTTCGTCGCGCGCTTGACGAGGGATTCCTCCATCGACACGGACTCGGATACACTGGATTCAAAATAGAGATCGGCATAGTCAACATCTCGAACTTTGACCCGGCCTAGCGCCTCGAGCACCTCGCCCTCAGTCAGACCAAAGGACGTCAACTGAACAAGTTCACCCATGGTTTAAGAATCCTCACGATGGTTGGCATACGGATGGATGCGGAAGTATAGCTGATTCATTTCCTCAGGCGCAACGAGAGTTCATCCAACTCATCGCTTTTACAGGACTTTTACGAAAATTCGTTTGACTTTCCTCTCCCTCGCCGGTAGACTTTGCTCGCCTACCATACGATCCTTGAGCGAAGGGGCCATTACCAAATATTATTTATTATGGACATGAAAGAATCGTCGGCTCTAGACCAGCTATCGCTCGAAGAGCTTGCAGCAAAACTCGAGCCCGATCTCTTACCCAAGCACGTCGCCATCATCATGGATGGCAACGGCCGCTGGGCAGAACTGCGAAGCCTCCCCCGCATTGCCGGTCATCGGGAAGGAATCAAGTCCGTTCGGGAAATGATCACAGTCTGCTTGGAGTTGGGCATCCATGCTCTCACAATTTACGCATTTTCGCAGGAAAATTGGAACCGCCCAGTTCAGGAAATCTCCTCGCTTATGGGGTTGCTCGAATACTACCTTTCAACGGAACGAACGAAACTCATCGAGCAAGGCGTCCGGTTTCGCACGATCGGCCGACTCGACTCCCTCCCGACTTCCGCCCTCCAATGGGTACGGGCCGCTGAACAGGAAACTGGCCATCTTGACAGACTACATCTCACTGTTGCCCTCAGCTATGGCGGCCGCACTGAAATCGTAGACGCGGTGCGCGGACTCCTTCACGAGGCACAAGACGGAAAGCTGCAACCGGAAGATGTGGATGAGTCGCGTATCCAACAATACCTCTACACCCATGACCTTCCCGATCCAGACCTGCTGATTCGTACCAGTGGCGAAACACGAATCAGCAATTTTCTCCTCTGGCAGCTCGCGTATACCGAGCTCTATTTCACTCCAACCTTGTGGCCTGATTTCCATCGCCGCGAACTCTTGCTGGCCTTGTTGGAATACCAGCGCCGCGAGCGGCGATTTGGCCGTGTTCTCAGCACCATTTCTTCATAGCGGTCGATGTAAACCTCTCCATGCAGGAATACAAAACCATCGGCCAACAATCGGCTGAACCCGAGCCGGTGGCAGCGTCTCGGTTTGATCCCCGTCGGCTTTACACCGTGCTAGTCCTGGCTCCCCTCTTGTATACCATCATTCGCTATCTTCCGCCCCTTGCGTTTTCAGGTATTGTGGTGCTGGCTGGAGCAGTCGCCCTCTTCGAATTCTACCGATTATGCTTCAGCGGCCGCAGCCATACCTGGCTGACAGGGATCGGTCTGACGGGATTCGCCGCACTGATTCTTGGAACACACGAGGCTGGCATCATCGCTCCAATCCTGTTTGCCACACTGACCGCCGTTATTTCGGTCCCACTCCTCAGTCGCTCGCCACTCGAACAGAGTCTGAGAGATGGTGCCATGACATTGTTCGGCGTGCTCTACCTTGGCCTCACACTCGGCCCGCTCTCGATGACGAGGCTCCTGCCGCTGGGTGAATGGCTGATCTTCTTTCTGCTGCTGGTGACCTGGGCGTCAGATACCGGCGCGTATTATATTGGCACACTATATGGGCGACATCGTTTGGCTCCTGCAATCAGTCCTAAAAAAACTGTCGAGGGCTTGGTGGGTGGCTTGATTGGTGCCATAATCGTTGCATACGCAGCTCGTTGGTGGTTCCTCCCTGAGTTGTCCGGTCTTGATTGTCTGGTCTTAGCCATTTTGCTGACAATCACAGGTCTCTGGGGTGATCTGACTGAATCGGCAATGAAGCGCAGCGCCGGCATCAAGGATTCCGGTGGGATCCTGCCAGGCCATGGCGGCATGCTCGACCGTCTGGATAGTCTCTTGTTCACGGCCCCTGCCTTCTACTACTATATAACGTTGGCGAGCCGACTACGAGTCATCGAATGATGGAGCAGCTATGAAAACGATCGTGATCCTCGGCTCGACTGGGTCGATCGGTACCAGCACCTTAGATATCGTGGACCGGTTCCCCGGAGAGTTCTGCGTGACAGGGCTGACCGCGGGGAGTAATGATGAAAAACTCGAAGAGCAGATCCGCCGGTTCAAGCCTCGCATTGTGGCCCTATCGGATGCCTCCGCTGCCGCCAGGCTCCGGCAACGCTGCGCGGAACTGCCTGTCGAAATTTTACCTGGACAAGAAGGCTTGATTCAGGTCGCCTCTGCGCCCGAAGCTGAACTCGTCATCTCCGCCATCGTCGGGGGAGCCGGTCTCGTGCCCACCCTTGCGGCGATCCGAAGCGGAAAGCAGATCGCTTTGGCCAATAAAGAACCGATGGTCATGGCAGGGAAACTGATGCAGGACGAGGCGCGACGGCATGGCGTTCGTATCTTCCCGGTCGATAGCGAACACAGTGCGATCTTCCAGTCGTTAGAAGGCCATCGCAAAGAAGATGTCCGCCGCCTGATCTTAACGGCGTCGGGAGGGGCCCTGTGGAACCTGAGCCGGGAGGAGCTGCAACACGTCACACCCGAACGGGCGCTCCAACATCCCAATTGGAAGATGGGCGCCAAAATCACGATTGACTCTGCCACCCTCATGAACAAAGGACTCGAAGTCGTCGAGGCTCGCTGGCTCTTCGACATTCCGGAATCCCAGATCGAGGTCATGATCCATCGGGAAAGTATCATTCATTCCCTGGTAGAGTATGAAGATCGTTCCATGATCGCGCAGTTGGGGCTCCCGGATATGCGAACACCTATTTCCTACGCCATGCGATATCCAGGGCGCCTGCCACTGGATCTTCCGTCATTGGATTTGACAGAGATCGCGAAGTTGACGTTCTGCAAACCGGATCACGACCGGTTTCCCTGTCTGAGTCTTGGATATGAGTCCCTGCGGATCGGCGGTACGATGCCGGCCACAATGAACGCTGCGAATGAAATCGCGGTCGAGGCATTCTTGAATGGGGGTATCCGGTTCACCGACATTGCGGAAATCATTCGCAGTACGATGGACAGCCATTCCACCAAAGACGTCGATACGTTGGAAGATGCGCTGGAGACTGATCGCTGGGCCCGAGAGAAAGCCGAATCGTTGGTTGTGGCGTTGGCACGCTAGGTCTACACGAAGGAGCATACACCGTGTTCATGGCATTCACATGGTCCCCTGATACCGTCTGGTTGTTATTGCAAAAGGCGTGGTGGTTCCTGGTCGTTCTGGGCGTGTTAGTCGCGTTCCATGAACTCGGACATTTCTTGGCCGCTCGCTGGGTCGGCGTCAAGGTCCTCAAGTTTTCTCTTGGATTCGGACCGAAGATATTCGGCCGCCAAATGGGGGAAACAGAATATCTCCTCTCGGCCATTCCTCTCGGTGGCTATGTGAAACTATTCGGGGAGGATGAAACCGAGGCGACCACACAGGAGGATCGGGCACGGTCGTTTGCTCACCAAGGCTTGTGGGGCAAAGTCCTGATCGTCGCGGCGGGACCCGGGTTTAACTTCATTCTGGCCTATTTCATTTTTGCCGCCTGGCTCGCGACCGGTGCCCCGCTGTTTGTCCCCACATTCAAGGACCTCAATCCCGATATCGAAGCGATGGTCCCCGGCTCCCCGGCCGATACTGCCGGCATCCAGATCGGAGACCGTGTCAGCCGAGTCAATGGGCGTGACATTTCGACCAGGACTGAACTATTCGACGCCGTAGCAAAGAGCAACGGCCAGGCCCTGACGCTCGAGATCAAACGAGGCGAACAGGTCAAAACGCTGACGGTCACGCCTACAACCTCCCCTGGAACACAGGCTTCTGTGCAAGAGCCAGGATATTACCTCGGCGTCGAAGAAACACCCTCCCTCGTCACATCAGTCATGCAAAGCTCTCCGGCAGCGAAAGCCGGACTTCAAGCCGGGGACCATGTGGTCCACATCGAGGACCAGACGATCCATACATGGTCCCAGATGACCGGTATCGTGAAAGAAAACCCCAACCGTCCGCTCAAGTTTGAAGTCTTACGTGAGGGGCATCGAATTTCGCTGACCGTGACGCCCTCTGCTGAAAAAGCGATGGTCAACGGTCAATCGGTCGAAGTCGGCAAGATCGGCATTTCAGGACCCGGCCGTTCGATCATGCGTTCCAGCACCCCATTGCTGTCGCTTTATGACGGCTTGGGAGCCACGTGGGGTTGGACTGAGCTGACCGCCATCGGCCTTTACAAGATGATCGTGGGAGATATCTCCAGCAAAAATATCGGCGGCCCGCTGACGATCGCCAATATTTCCGGGGAAGCCGCTGCTCAGGGAGTATCAAGTGTCATCTTTCTCATCGCCATCCTGAGCATCAACCTGGGTGTCCTCAACTTGCTTCCCATTCCCATTCTCGACGGCGGCCATCTGTTGTTTTTCCTCATTGAAGGTATTCTCCGGAAACCCCTCGGTGAACGCCAGAGAGAAGTAGCGCAACAGGCCGGCCTCGTGTTATTAGTGGGCGTCATGATCTTTGCGTTTTGGAATGACCTTGAACGGATCTTCTCTCGTTAACAGGATGCTGAAACAATCCGCAGCGTACCCCTCCGCGGAAGAGCTGCCCGGCAGCTCGGGACGGGCGGATGAGAACTGTTATGCCTCCGGTGTCCTATTGCCTGCGGCTTCGCTGGTGAACTCAACCGGGAATCCCTCGAACCTCTCCTCCGTAAGGTTGCTACATTCATAGCCCATGCGGACATCTCAAGTCTTAATCCCCACATTACGAGAAGACCCGGGCGAAGCGGAAACCGTCAGCCACAAACTCATGCTCCGAGCCGGTCTGATTCGCAAGGTGGCCGCAGGCATCTACACATACCTCCCGCTCGGCCTTCGAGTTATTCGAAAAGTCGAACAGATCATTCGAGAGGAAATGAACCGGGCTGGTGCCCAAGAACTTCTCATGCCCATTGCCTCCCCTGCAGAATTGTGGCAGGAAACCGGACGATGGAGCTTCTACGGCAAAGAGCTGCTGCGCTTTAAGGATCGCCACGAGCGCGACTTCTGTTTGGGGCCGACCCATGAGGAAATAATCACCGACCTATTCAGACGCGAAGTCCGTTCCTATCGACAGATGCCGCTGAACTTCTATCAGATTCAAACAAAGTTCCGCGACGAAATCCGCCCTCGCTTCGGACTCATGCGGGGACGCGAGTTCATCATGAAGGACGCCTATAGCTTTGACCAAGACGAAGTGAGCGCCAAGCTCAGCTATCAGAAGATGTACGAGGCCTACCATCGCGTTTTCACGCGCTGCGGACTCACCTTCCGTGCCGTAGAAGCCGACACCGGCCTGATCGGGGGCAGCTCATCTCACGAGTTCATGGTGCTCGCAGATACGGGAGAGAACACCATCGTCTATAGCGATGCCGGCACCTATGCCGCCAACGTCGAACAGGCCGAAGTGCTTCCGCCTACCGACATGGATACAGAGGATCCGCGTCCCCTGCGTCCCGTACAGACGCCACGCTGCCGGACAGTCGAAGAAGTCACGAAATTCCTGAACATCTCCCCCACACACCTTGTTAAGACGCTCCTCTATTCGACGGGAAAAGACACAGTCGCCGTATTGATACGAGGGGACCATGAGGCGAATGAGGTCAAGATTCAACGACTCCTTCGAATAGCTGATCTTGCGCTTGCGACTCCCGCTGTTGTCGAAGAAGTTACCGGCGCACCGGTTGGGTTTGCCGGCCCCATTAGCTTGAAAAACGTTCGGATTATTGCCGACCAGGCTGTCAAAGCCTTGCGCAACATAGTCGTCGGCGGCAATCAGAGCGATACGCACTATGTCGATGCGAATTGGGATCGTGATTTTCAGATCGAGCAGTTTGCCGATCTTCGCAGTGCCCGCGCAGGAGATCCGTCACCGAGGAACGATGGGACCTTGAGAACGACAAAAGGCATTGAGGTCGGGCATGTCTTTATGCTTGGCACCAAATACAGCGAAACCATGAACGCCTCCTTCCTGGACTCTCACGGCAAAGAGAGCTTCGCCGTCATGGGATGCTACGGCATCGGTGTCGGACGCACTGCGGCTTCGGCGATCGAACAGAACCACGATGATAAAGGCATTATCTGGCCCTTCCCCATCGCGCCATTCCATGTGCATCTCCTTCCGCTCACCCAATCGGCACAGACCGCCCACGTCACCGCGCAGCTCTATGACGAGTTGCAGGCAGCAGGACTCGAAGTACTCTGGGATGATCGGGACGAACGAGCGGGCGTCAAATTCAATGATGCAGACCTTATGGGAGCCCCATTCCAAGTCGTCGTCGGAGACAAAGGCCTCGCCGAAGGAGTCGTCGAGGTCAAAACTCGAAAGGATGGCGTGAAACTCAAGCTGCCTCCCGCTCAAGTCGCCGCTCATCTGACTCGCACACAAACGAATTGAAAACCATACCACCTGCCAATGGCTTCTTTCACGCTGTCACTCTCGTAACAGTCCCAGCGTGAAACCGCCTTTTCCTTGCCTTCCATCCCTGATCAGCTAGACTGAATTTCGATCGTTGCCTCAAGGCACTTGTGGTCACGTGGATCGTACTCACTTCTTGAGCATGCGAATCCGGCGACGACCTTCGCAGTCGACGGTCAGGAGCCCCTGTAATGCAAGCGAATCCCATTCCCCAAAATCTTCAGGAGCTTCAGCAGAAAGTGGCATTTGCCGAGAACGTCAAGCGCATCACAGACCAAATCCATGCAGCCAGTGATCTTGACCACATTCTCCTCGACCTCCGTAAAGATATTCTCAGCATCTTCGACGCCGAAGACCTTACCATCTTCGCGTTCGATTCGGATAAGAAAGAGATTTTCTCCAAGGTCCCTCACATCGACAGTGTCGAAGAAATCCGCATTCCCATCACCGAACTAAGCCTAGCCGGATTTTGCGCAAAGTATCTCCGTCCTGTGAACATTGCCGATGCGTATAACCTCGCCGAACTGCAAGGCGTCCATCCCTCACTTCTCCACGACACGTCCTACGACAAGCGGACCGGATTCAAGACGAAACAGGTCCTGACCTACCCGATCGTGGCGGACAACAAGTATTTGATGGGCGTCTTCCAACTCCTCAATAAAAAGAGCGGCACACGTTTCACGAGAAAAGATGAAGAATCCGTCGCAGAGATTGCTAAAGCGCTCGGCATCGCCTTCTTCAATCTCCGCAAGATCTCGAAGAAGAATCCAACCAAGTTTGATCTCCTGGTCACGAACAACCGCATTACCCAAAACGAATTGGACAATGCGATTGCCGAATCTCGGAAGGGCGTGTCAGACTTCGAGAGCATCCTGATTGAGAAATACAAGGTACCAAAACCCGAGATCGGCAAGTCGCTCGCCCAGTTTCACAAGTGCCCCTATATTGAATACAGCGATCGGACGATTGTCGATGTCGAGCTTCTGAAAAACCTGAACGTCGACTACCTCAAGAAGAACCATTGGATGCCACTCAAGCGGGACCGGACCGCCATCGAAATTTTGACAGACGATCCCGGCGATCTCGATCGCGTGGCGGATATCAAACGGACGTTCCCCGGCCTTAACATTCGCTTTGCGATCAGCCTCCGTCGGGATATCGCCCAGTTCCTCGGTGCCGCCATTGGGCAGGGACAGGGGGATACCGGCAACAGCAGGAAGTTGGATGAAAATGTCTCGGACATTCTCGGTGAACTCGTCAGTGAATCCCAAGAGGCGGCAGCGGAGGATACCGGGGGCGGGCTCGACGAGAACGACAGTGCCATCGTCCGGCTGGCCAATCAAATCATTGCCGATGCCTATCGACAAGGTGCCTCCGACATTCACGTCGAACCTTATGGTGAAAAACGTGAAACGCTCGTCCGCTTCCGGGTTGACGGAGACTGCTTCGAGTACATGAAGATTCCCCAAAGCTATCGCCGCGCCATCGTGTCGCGTTTGAAGATCATGGCTAGCCTCGACATCGCGGAACGACGCAAACCCCAGGACGGCAAGATCAAATTCAAGTTGTCCGAGAGCAAAGAAATCGAATTGCGCGTCGCGACAATTCCGACTGCAGGATACAATGAAGACGTGGTCATGCGTCTGCTCGCGGCCAGTGAGCCGTTGCCTCTGGACAAGATGGGGTTCTCGGACCGGAATCTCGCGGCGATCAAGTTGATTGCTGCAAAACCCTACGGCATCATTCTCTGCGTCGGACCAACGGGATCGGGAAAAACCACGACCCTGCACTCCGTCCTCGGATTTATCAACACGCCCGACATTAAGATTTGGACGGCAGAAGATCCCGTCGAAATCACCCAATATGGGCTCCGGCAGGTTCAAGTTCAACCGAAGATCAACTTCACATTTGCCGCTGCCATGCGTGCATTCCTACGGGCCGACCCGGACGTGATCATGGTCGGAGAAATGCGAGACAAAGAAACGGCTGAGATCGGCATTGAAGCCTCATTGACCGGACACCTCGTCATGAGCACACTCCACACAAACAGCGCGGTGGAAACCGTCACTCGACTACTCGATATGGGCTGCGACTCGTTTAGTTTTGCCGACGCGATGCTGGGAGTTCTCGCCCAGCGGCTCACCCGACGCATTTGCAAGGACTGTAAGGAGCAGTACGTCGGGACGCCGGAGGAATACGAGGAGATCCGCCAGGGCTATGGACCCGGGCATTGGGACAAGCTTGGCATTCCCCAAGACAACACATTCCGCCTAGCCCGCGGAAAGGGATGTGAAACCTGTAATCGGACTGGCTTTAAGGGACGGGTGGCGCTGCACGAGTTGCTTCTGGGATCCGATAGGATCAAACGCATGATTCAGACGAAAGCGAGAACGGAAGAGATGGTACAGACTGCCATTGAAGACGGCATGACCACCCTTATGCAAGACGGAGTTCAGAAAGCCCTGCTCGGTCATACCACCTTTAAAGAAGTGAAGGCAGTGGCTATCAAGTAATCGGATTCGAAACATCTAGGTCACGCCAGCTCACCATTGACCCTACACCCATAGTCTCACGCCAAAGATGCCCGCTTGTCCCTTCATATCCCGTAACCCGTATGAACGTCGGCTTATCGGCGCGACCAGATGTACATCATACCTCCTCCGCCCTATCGATAAAGATGAATGTACCGAGCCTGTCAGGCATCTTGTCGCATGACTGGCCCGGCAGGTCTTTTTCTTTTCACGAGGAGAATACCCGCAAACGATGTTAGGGGAAAATGGGCCTACGACAATGGCACGCGGGAGAGGAATTTTCGCAAACGGTTTTCAGCGAGTTGGGAGAGAGCAGTAAATTCTAATCCGAAAGTGTGATGATTCCCCCAGCGCACTATCGCATCGACATTCATCTTCGTGGGCTGATCCGGCAAACGTAGACTGATTGCAAGCTGGTCTCCGGGGTTCATCGCAGCCTGACTCATGACTTTCGCGCCTCTTAACGAAACATCGAGTACGACCCCCAAACCGGCACGTTCAGCCGCCAACCACCGTTGCAAGCCGATACGTGCAAACGAACAGGCGAATGGTGCTGGAACTCGAATACGCGGGTGTCGCCTCAACTCGATTGCCATCCCAACCTCTCTTCAGGAATTCTTCATTCCGTCTGAGAACTGCCTAAAAAGATACAACACGCATGCTGCCGTATCAATCAATTTCCTTGAGTAGTCATCCAGACCCCGGTCCAGCGCATCACCATTCAAACAACGCACAATTCTCGAGGAACAGGGTGACGAATGAACGAGAGATTACGCGGCAGTCGCTGAAACGATTGCCACGTACTTTTCTACGCGATTTTGCGCCACTGCAGATAATTCCGTGAAAACCAAGCCGAAAAATTGATCCTTCGTCCACTGCACAGTGGCAATCGCAATATTGGCAGGCTTGATTTGCTTGGGAAGACGCAGGATCAACGTGACTTCATCCCCTGGCCTGATCTCAGCCTCCGTACTCACTCGGGCACCCCTTATTGAAAGATCGTAGACCACACCTAAGTCGATACTCGGTCTCCTTAACCAACGACGAGAATGGCAACGAGATAGGGTGCAGGCAAAAGGAGCGGAGATACGCACCCGAGGATGTTGGCGAAATTTATTCAAGGCAGATGAACGATATGGAGTCTTTTCCATGAAGTTTCAACTGTACCTCAGGACGCAATATTCAGAAATATAATTCCTCGATTGCACCAATGAATCATAGCATGCGGTGAAGCGATCACTAGTCGTATTCACGCGTCCATATTTTATCGCATATGACGGCCCCCCCTTACTGGTCTCGGCTGCCCGCATGCCTTCCTCTCTCAACATTGTCTCAAATCCAGTTGCACTGTCGATCTCGCTCGTGACCATTCCACCAGCCGCTGTGCCAGGAGACTTCCGTAGGTTCCTTCACCATCTTCGGGTGAGGAGTCTGACGATGGAATCCATCCAGGCTTCAGCGACTGCGTTGATAGAAGATAAGACCAGTATGGACATCATTCAGTTCATTATCGCCTCAACCTTCCATTCGATTCTTCCATCGATTTTCCTAGAGTGTTTTCGCGTACACTCCGTCAGGCAGGTAAGACATCACCAAGATACGCCTCGTTCCTCATTGCGATGGACAGTCTCAGGGAAGAATGTCGCGCGGCCGAGTTGCCTATTGGCCTTGCAAATTTATCTATTAGCTAGATACCCTATTTGACTCCAACCACGACCCATGATACCCTCTACCGTCGTACGAGTCAGCACTAACCCTCGCGCGTCGCTAATCTCATTTGATTGTCTCAGCGCGATTGACCCTTTAGTGGATGTTGCTCATACGTTCGATCATTTCCTGCGCTTGGACGCCTGGCAGGAAGATGGGCGAAATGGTTTCGGCGATTTCTATCCGGCCCCTTCATCTCCATCGAGCTTTGTCCATGCTGGAGATGCCTGGTTGTATAAAGGAGCATTTATGAAGCTATCCACTGGGTGGCGAGCCGACAAGACGAGGAAGAACCGTGCACGAGCGACGAGGAAACCGAAAATTCGGTGGGAGGTACTCGGCCTTCCGAATCCTCTTGATACCAGTCTGACGACCTCGATGGAGGATATCCGCCGGCAAGTGTCGAACATGGCAAGCCGCGGATTCGGCCAAGGCACCCGTTCTCGCACGGCTGAACGAGAAGCAAAGACTACCAGTCACGCCCCTGTCTCAACCAGCAAAAGACGTCGCGGAGCGACTGAGTAGTCTCAATCGTAGAGGGAACGGATCTTAACGGCGGCGATTGGCGGCTCACTATGAGTCCCCACGCAAAGGAGGGCACCATCGGACGAGCAGGAAAAACGACCATCGCAAAACGAGACCGCGAGAAAGCGAAGCAAATTCAGCGGCGCGAGAAAGACGCTCGTCGAGAACAGCGGAAGACTGAGAAGCCCGCTCGCCCTTTGAACACAGAGGGAGGAGAGGATCCGGATTTGGCAGGGCTTCAGTGGGGACCACAAGAGCCGCTGTATTAGGGATGAACTGAGCGCGCCCTGCGCAACACCTCACTCCCGCCCTACACCACCTTGACGCAACGACATTCGCCCTTCTGCTTCACGATTAGCACCACGCCATCCGCATCAGTCAGGACCAGCAAACCGTCCTTAATCGCAATCGCTCGATCGGTATCTCTCCGACGTTGATGCGGTACTGCGTCAGACTATTCGGATTACGGCGGGGTCGACGATCAATTCCGTCAGCCCGTCGATGAGCCCTTCGCGTCCGTCCTCAAGAAACCTGACCTTCGTGCCGTCAGGAATTCTTACCCAGCTCTTCACCGTGTGCAGCCCATCTGCCTTGGGGTTTGCCACGATGACACGCCCCCTGATCGCTAGCATCTCTAACTCTTACCCGTCAGTAGCTATGCGTCGCGGACATCACTCTAGCAGTTAGACTTTGCGCTAGGCTCCCTCAGGCACCACAGGACTCGGCTGATGCTGGCGCCAGTCCTCGCCTGGACGTCCCCACCGCTGACGGTCACCGTGGGAACGTTCGAGCATCCTCGAATGTGGATGATCACTCGGGCGGGGGCTTCCCTCTGCCAACGGCACAGGATACCCCAATAAGGTTTCGATCGCACGCAGCTGATCACGTTCTTCGGAGGTCACGAAACTGGTGGCTCGCCCGGTCATATTCATGCGGGCCGTCCGTCCAATACGATGAATATAGTCCTCCGGAGAATTCGGCAAATCGTAATTCACCACGTGGCCGATATTCGCCACGTCAATCCCGCGGGCTGCGATATCTGTCGCGACAAGAATTCTGACCTGCCCTCGTTTAAATCCGTCGAGAGCACGGAGGCGCTGAGGCAGACTTCGGTCTCCGTGAATGACCGCGACGCGGTGGCCTGCCTGTTCAAGCGTCTGACCCAGTCGATCGACCCGATTCTTTGTCCGAGCGAATACGAGGACAGTCCCTCGTTCAGCCCCAAGCAATGCCACCAGCAGATTCGTCTTTCCCTGGGAAGTCGTATGATGCAACGCCTGGGTCACACCTTCAGCCGTCGTCGAGGAAGGCGTCACCATCACATGTACGGCACTGTGCAAGCTGGCTTGAACCAGGCGGGTCACATCCGTCGGAAGTGTGGCGGAAAAAAGTAATGTCTGTCGCTCCACCGGCAACGCATCAAGAATCTGATTGATCTGTGGAGAAAATCCCATATCGAGCATACGGTCGGCTTCGTCGAGCACTAGGATTTTAATGGGGGCCAAATTAACCGTCCCGTTCCACATATGATCCAGCAAACGGCCTGGCGTGGCAACCAAAATATCGGGCCGCTGGCGCAATCCTCTGATCTGCGCCTGCATATCGCTCCCTCCGACGATGACCGTAGCAGAGAGGCGGTGGCTTCGACCGAGCTTCTCAATTGAACCAAAAATCTGCAGGGCCAATTCCCGCGTCGGTGCGAGAATCAATGCTTGGGGTTGACCTTTTGGCAGGACCGCGAGCCGTTCGATCAGGGGGACGACAAACGCAGCCGTTTTCCCGGTACCGGTTTGGGCACAACCGATGACGTCCCGGCCTTCAAGGGCCGGTGGAATGGCCTGAGCTTGAATGGGAGTGGGAACCAGCAAGCCCGCGGACGTCAAATCTCGCAGGAGCGGTTCGGACAGACGAAGGGTGTGAAAACTCGTGTGAACAGAGGTGTGCAAAGCACTATCCTTTCAGTGTGATCGCATTAAGACGGGATCAGAGAACCGAGGGGAGAGAAACCAGGAAGGCATCAACTCCGACAGGACCTGGTCGCGATGCGATCGCGAAGTCCGTTATGGTGTATACACTCGAGCCGCCGGACTACCGACAACGATGTGGAATCACCTTACAGCAAGCCCTCTCTGGCGTCAACTCTCTTGAAAAATAAAGGATTCAGGACCTGAACTAAAAATCAATGACAGACCGACTGATGCGTTCGCTATCTTGCCGCGAGTGTGCTAACATGTTTATCAATGAAGTCCGGTCACTACTCTATCCCTCGCGCCTTCATTCCCTCCTTCTAGATACTGCGCGATCGATTCTCTAGTCTCCGCCTTGTGCAGCTCTTAGGTCTCTTCAGGAGAGATCGCCGAACCATCACTAGTCTCAGTCGTGCTCGATCGTGTACATGCACAACGAGCCTGCGGTCCACCAACTCCCACAGAAGGAGAACTCCATCATGAACTGCCCATCTCTTGCACCGTACAACCTCCTCATCGGCCTAGGCCTGCTAGTATCAGCAACCCTGCCAATTTCTGCAGAAGCAGCCGATGGCATGGCAAATAAACCGGCTCTCCCGACTGCAGCCGTTGTACAGAGTTCAGCTGCCGCAGGCTCAGTCGAGGATACCCTCCAGGCCTGCATGACCAGGATTCCGAAAGATGCCAGCCTCGGCCAGCGCCTCATCGCTGAACAGAGCTGTGCCCGCGATGACAATGATCGGAAACCGTTTCAGAGCGCACCGGCACGCTAGCACGATCAGCAGGCAGCGAATGACGGTGTAGCCCTTGATCGAATCAAAATGCAGCGTATAATGACGAGTTGAGGCCGCAAGACGATTCCCTTGGAGAATTAGAAGCGCCATGAGCCAGACCGCACAAACACGCACGACCACACGATCGCCAACGCTCGCCATGACACCTAGCGGTCTATCGATCCCGATCAGCCGACGATACAATAAGATCTGGACCATCATTCTCTTTTGCGCTATTGCAATGGGCGCCATGATCGGGGTCCCCCTTTATGGATACCTCTATCACTACACCTGGGTCGACTGGTCAGTCTTTGGACTGCTCTACATCGTCAGTGGTCTGGGCATTACGGTCGGCTACCATAGGCTGATGGCTCACCGAAGTTTTGACTGTCCGAACTGGGTGAAGGGTGCGCTCCTAATTGGGGGAGCCTGGGCACTGCAAAATTCCGCCATCAAATGGGCGTCCGATCATTTGCGTCATCATGCGCATTGTGACGAGGAAAAAGACCCGTACAATGCACAACGGGGATTCTGGCATAGCCATTGCGGATGGCTTTTTATCCCCGATCAATATGCCGACCCAAAATATGCGACGCGCGTCGCGAACGACCCCGTTGCGATCTGGCAACACCAACACTACCCACTCCTGGTCCTCACCGGTTTGGCCGGCACTTTCCTCATCGGCTTTCTCCACAACGGCCTCATGGGTGGAGTGGGTTGCTTTCTCCTCGCCGGCCTGGGACGCACATTCGCCGTGCTCAATTCGACGTTTTGTATCAACTCCGTCTGTCATCTGTGGGGACAGCAGCCACATGGTACGTCAGACTCCAGCCGGGATAGCTGGCTGGTCTCCCTCGTGACATTTGGCGAGGGGTACCATAACTATCATCACATGTATCCAACCGATTATCGAAATGGTCCTCGCTGGTATCACTTTGATCCCTCAAAATGGCTCATCCTCGGGCTCAGCTCATTAGGACTTGCGACGTCATTGCGGACAGGGCCGCACGTTGAGGCCTCGCTTGCACGGACGAATTAACGTCTCACGAAAGGAGCACCGATGGGGAAGAGGGTCCTGTATGTCGGAGGGCTCCCGGATACGATTTCGGACTGTACGTTGCGCGGCCTTTTCACTTCCTATGGTTTAGTCGCCAGAGCCTATGTGGTCCGATTCAAACATACGGGGAAATCCGCCGGATACGGGTTCGTCGAAATGGGATCCGGGGAACAGGCTTTGAATGCCGTGGTTGCTCTTGAAGGAACCGAATGGGAGGGCAACCTCCTCAGGCTCTATGTGACTCCCTATGCGAATCAGACCGTATAAGACCGCGTCAGTCATGAAAAAGGAGACACATGGGCCGTACCAATCTAGACCCGATCATGACCTTTCCTGATGGATCCCACCTCTTGATCAGCACTGCCTGCTCAAAAGAAGGTAGCTTTTCCTGTGCCCTTTATATGGCGACCATTGCAGCGGATGATCGAGGAGATTTCCGCGTCGTCTCTAGCCATCTCGCCGCAGCCACCTGCCTGATTGCGCAAGAAGATGCCTATACGTATGCCCAACGGCTCTACCCGCGTTCAGCTGAGACGATGAAAAAACCACCCTACCTCATCTGGCCCGGCCCAGGTCCCACTGGTAATGCGGATGTATAGGACGATTGCCTGACCATCTCGTACGAGACGCGACCTCGATCCTCGGCCCACCCATACCAACTATTCTCATCGTGCAGGCGCTACAACATTTAGAGAGCCAGGGGCTATAGCTTTTCACTAGCCCCTCTGTTAAGATACTCCTGTTTCATGTGGCGGGCCTCGCATGAAACAGCAAACAGAACGGCCCATCACCGATATTGTTGGTACCGAGAATCTGATCGGAAGCTCGACCCAAGCCGCTCCATGTTCGCGTCTTCGGCCTGTTCCTTCCCCTCGCGTGTTCGTTCTCGAGTCTCAGACAATATCAATTTCAGAAGGAGGAACCCCCATGGGTTCAAAACTTTATGTCGGCGGGTTGCCCTATGCGGCAACTGAATCACAACTCACCACCCTCTTTGCCGCGCATGGCACCGTCGAGTCTGCGCGTGTGATCACGGACAAGTTCACCGGGCAATCACGAGGCTTTGGCTTCGTCGAGATGGCCACACAGGAAGAAGCCAAAGCCGCGATTACCGCGTTGAACGGCTCACAGATGGACGGACGTCCCCTGACTGTCAATGAAGCCAAGCCTCAAGAACCCCGCACCGGCGGGGGCGGTGGGGGCGGCGGTCGTTTTGGTGGCGGAGGGGGCGGTGGCGATCGCGGCGGTCGCAGCCGCTTCTAACGAAGCGCCAATTTAGCCAAACTTCTGAGGGAGCGCTTCGATCGAGGCGCTCCCTCGTGTCGCATCTCGTTTTCTCGCCTCACATTCAATTTTTCTCAGCGAATCATGTAGTATTTTGCGATCATACAGATCGCATGTCGCATCTTCAGATTTGATTACGTCCATGTGCCTGAACGTAGGGAGTCTCCCCTGGGCACCGGCTTGTTCACCCTCTACTCAATCAGCGAATCCCCTTGATATGGGACCGGCTGAGGACTCACCTGCGAAGAATAGACGCGGGACAGTGGGAATAGACATGAATGATTGGAGGGATCGTCGAACTGTGTCACACTAACCCGGGTGACCGTGGAGCCGCATATGAGCCTCTGTCAATCTTCGCGCCTCCTGTATCTGATCCTCACTCTCTCGCTTTCTTTAGTGACCTCCACGTCCAGCCTTGCAGAAGAAATGGCTCTCATCAGCATCGGCCCTCGCTTTGGCTTCAGTGGAAAAACTCCCCTACTGGGCAAAGAACAAAAATACAACTTTTACCTAGCCGACGTCGCCGCTGTATTCAAACTCCCCTGGTCATGGCCGCTCGGCGGGAGCCCATGGAGCCTGGAAACGAGAATGATCACGAGTGCAGGGGTATTGACTGCAGCAAGTGAAAGGGGGCTGATGATAACAATCGTTCCGGAGTTTGCCCTAAGCGGCTGGAACGGCCTTGTCACCTTCGACGCCGGAGCAGGAGCAGGATTCTTCAGCAACTACAAGTTCGGAATGCAGGACTTCGGGGGGCCGGTTCAGATTGTGGCTACCACGGGGATTCGCGTCAATCCAATTTCCCACGCCTATACCGGATTTCGTGTCCAACACTTCTCCGATGCCGGACTGTACGGATCGTCCAGCCTCGGCGTGGATATGTACATCTTGGAAGCCGGATACCGATTCTAACCAGGACTCCGCTGAACTAGTAATCCCATCCCATATGAACAACTCAGCACCACCCTACCGGAGACCTATTTAGGCTATGGAAACCTATTTCAGCGGAGCAGAACTTCGATGGCCTACACGTCTGAGACAAGAGGAGTACAATCCTGGCAGGAACTCAAAAATGCTGTTCAATGAAGCCGCAGCGAACGAAAAGGCAACGTCTGCTCTGTGCCGTACGTGGAACCTGTGAGCGAAGCGAGAACGAATCTGGCTGAATTTCTAGAGCTTCCACCCTGACAACACACATCGCTGCGCAATCAGCGGCATAAAGCTCCCCACATCCTCAGAAACCCTTGTCACGACCTCATTCGCGAGCCTCTGATCCTCAAAACATTCGTAGACATCATCGAGAAAACCGCCCCGGAGCAGAGGATGATGGAGAAGCGCTTGGCCTGGGCCCGTTGCCACCTCCAACGGATGTTCAGTCACGGCGATGCGCATGAGATGAAGCCTGTCCAGCCATCCGCGAGCTTCCTCTGCAGATGGCCGTTCGGCGAGGTAGGCTTCGAGCCGACGGCGTTCTGCTAGGAGACCACGGACTGCCATTTCCTGATCGATCCGACGCCAGAGTGAATCGAACGTACCGAGCGAAGGAAAACTCAGGACCAATTGGCCCCCAGGCTTGAGATGTTCCAGCAGTCCTTGGACGCCTTCGAAACGGGTGGGGCGTAAAAACATGACGGAAAGATTGCCGGTGATGCGATCGAAACTTGGCAGGGTCGGAGGCAAGGCACGCATATCCAGGCATTCAAACCGCAGCCATGGGAGTTGCTCTCCTTGAATCGCTCGCGCGCGCTCGACCTGACCGCCGCTGAGATCGAGGGCCAGGACCTGTCCGGTTGGTCCCACTTGCTCTGCCAGGTAGAAAGCCGGGATCCCATGGCCGGAGGCAATATCGAGAATGGAGGCTCCAGGGAAAAGATCCAGATGCTGCAGCAAAGATTCCGCAAAGGGAGTAGACCAGTAGTCGTGCGCCGGAAGAGGCCAACTGAGCCGGATATCAGTCGTGCGGGCTGTCATGCAGTGGCTCCTTCTGTGGCGCTGTCGTCCATACATAGTCATCGCCCTATCAAGGGGCGCCATTCGAACTCTATGCTATCGAGAAAAGCCGCGGCGTGCAGCCATCGATTTTGGCAGGAACTTTTCGCATGATTCTTCTGTGACTGCAGGGAGAAGAAAGCCACCGCAGATTATTCGGCAGATCAGAAAAGAAAACGCCCCGTCTCAGTCCGAGCGCCTTACCGCGGAGACTTCGGCTGACGTTTCTGAAGGCCCTTGTCGCTCTTGCTCATCGGCCTGCTGGATTCTCCCTCAGAGAGGATATCCTCGATCTGGGATTCGCTGCACGTGAGATCGCCATCGGCTGGTATCCGTGACGGTCCGCCAGCCGGTTTGGCTGCGGCCTGAACCTTCTTATCTTTTGCCTCGTCCGTCATAATGGCTGTGTTCTTTCTCGGTGAGTCTTTTCCATCGACAGAAGCAACTACTATGGTGGCACATTATCGAGAGCGATTGATGGAATACGATCCACCGGTCTTCAATACCGTGACGGCACGCTGCAAATCATCCACATGCTGTTGCATTTCCGCCAGCGTGCGATCGATTTTTTTGCTGGAGCAGTGCCGCAACGAATGGATGCTCGCACCCGTCCAGAGTCGCACGGTTTTTCTTGACGGCGCATTCAGCGTCAGCACATAGACTTGCGTGGTGTTCTTCATACTATCCCCCTCTGACGCTGATTGCCCATCGCATGGAAAGCCCTTCGGCGAACGCACCACCGTATGGTAGAATCTACCCCTGCGGCCATTATGCCACAGCAGTAACGGCTGCCTGGTTCTGAGGAGACTGGATCGCTATCGCTGGCGCCACCAACATAGACGTCTTCAGCTCATCAACCGCTCTCTCAACGTCTGCTTCCGTTGACCCAAACCGGTCTCCCATCACCTTAATGGCCTGATTGATCGCCTTCTTCATCTTCGCAATCTGCTCTTCTGGTGTCATCGCACTTCTCCTTCATCGGTTGGGGATCTGTCACGAACGGTCCGCTGCATGTCCGCGGAGTTGTATACCCTCAAGAAACCAAACCAGTCTGGCCAAGAGGTCACACTTAATAATCACAGTATTTCAAAAACCGTCTGGCATTCGGAGCGGCGAAGACTGGGGAATCAAACGCGCAGCGAGGGGGCAAGAGGCGCGATGGATGAGACAGTCAGCGAGGCTCAGTACAGCACATCCCTATGCTAGACGCCATAGTAGGCCCGGTCAAGCAGTATTAAGCAGGGTGCTGAAAAAAGTCGCCAGCGGCGTTCTCACATCATCGTTCAGATCTTCAACGTACAGAAGAGGGTGTCTCGGGCGTCGGAGGCAATAGAGGCGCTTTTCCATTCGCAAGACCCATTGCAAAGGCGAATGGCCTATACGAAGTGCGATTTGTACCTCCCGGCCCTTCACTCACTGCGGCCTCGCTGAACGGCCTTTTTGAGCATCCTGTTGGAGTCTTCTACTCTTGTCCCAGACGTGAGAGCCGTCGAAATCCCGTTGTCCGAAATGGCTTTCCGCTGCCTTTGATCCAACGGACATCATTCAATCGTTCGGGACATGCTCATTCACGGAGGGACTTGACTCCGCGGCTCAATGCGTGAACTGTCGGCTGCGGTTATGATGACGCGCGCGCACTTGGGCGTCGTTCCTCGAACGCCACCGCAGCCGCTTCTATCTGTTTGCGGAACTCCAGTGGCGCATCAATGCCTGGAAATGTCTCCCTGGTTGACCCAGTACCCGTGACATAGATCGTCCCGTAACCGAACAGCCGCCCCCACAGGCTCTGCTCTACCCCAATATTCTCCACTTTCGTAAGCAGGGTTTCTAATGTATGGCGACTGAGAATCCCCGTTTTTATCAGGACGCGTTTATCCGTGACCCCAAACTCGGAGAAGTGCCAGGTCAACAATGCCGCAAGAAAGACGATGAGTGGAACAAGCAGCAGGCTTAGACACAGATATGGATTCAGACCTCCGTCAAGCGCCACCATGATCACGGGAATACAGAGAAGCACTAGCAGCACCGCAGGCACAAAAATCTTCCAATGCAGCCTAGTGCGGTAGAGTATCCGTTCGTTCGGAATCATGTTGTCAGAGATATAGCTCATACTTAGTTCCCATCCCTCCCATTACAGTTCCATCGCGATGGTGGCGATCCTACACTTGAACCGCATCAACGTCATGGCGTTATGGGTCATGCCACCTTTCTACCAATTCATTTAGCACCTCACCAGGCCAGCCTCACAGTATGAGGTCAACTGTATAAAGGGCGTCCTTCGAGGGAAGAGAGAATACCAAGCGAATCGATTGGACAGGGGTTGTGGGTCCTCCACTATAGAGATCGTGCAACCTATCTCCCAATCTATTGGCTATGTTTTACCAGTTTGGTCCATATGTTTGGAATCCACCTTCGCACACTTCGACGCCGCTCGACGAGCTGTCTAGATGATGACTTACTCGTCATCCATTTGGCGGGACCACTGAGCCCACGACAACACCGGCCATCGGACAGTCGCTCTGCGTCCTGCATGCCCGTTCGTCTAGTTCGAAGACAGGCAATTGACATCAAAGGCTACCCACAAAGATAAGCCAAGAACAGCGAGGTGAGGAAAAGGGGTGGACTCCTGCGGCCCCCGATGAGTTCTAATTCCGATCGGGCCACGCCATGAAGGAAGTCGAGTTGCCAGCCTCCTTTGCGGGTTTCGATCCGATAGCGGAGCGTGGAAGCCTGTATGCGCCTATAATTTTCCCGTGTCAAAGTAGGTCGCGGTAAAGAAATAGGAGGGCCACCACTCACCAAGTAGTTGTGTTAGACTCCCGCGTCACCCTAAGCTTGATCTCAGGCTCACATGTTTGCTGATGCGGTGGCCCGTCAACCTGACGAGAGACAGAGCATCGTTAACTGAGAAAGACTCAGGCCGACCAAGGGAAGATGTCAAGAATCGGGCGAGCGATGTAGCCGTCTCGCTCGAACGAATTCAGGCCTGTTCACGTTTTGCGGGAGAACGGCAGGAAGAAATCCGGGGGTGATCAGGCCAGATCCTGCATTGCGAGTCCGAGCAGTTGCCGTTCCGCATTCAACCAGTCCTCCAAGGAGCCGCCCTCTTGCCGTCCGCGTTGCCGGTATAGTTCGTAGGCGCGTTCCGCAACGCGCCCTTGATGCACCTAGCACGCCGTGCGGCCTGTTCAGCAGGAGCTGTCATCTCGCTCGCAAGAACGGCCTGAGACATAGCGGTCAGCTTGGCTGGATTGATAGTAGTTTTCTTGCTCATTGTTTTCCTCCTCGCGCTGTCCTGTCCATCGTGGTGACCTCAGCGAAACTCTCTGTCGTCCGTCGACACCAACTATGGTCGAATGTCGACGGACATGGAGTTCGTGTGTCTTACGAGTGAACTGTTATTAGGTCTTCTCTTTCACCGTTAGGTCGTTCTTCACAGACTTCACGCCAGAGACCTGCCAGGTAATCCAAAACGCTTGGCGCTGGTCATGAAATCCTGAACTTCGCCGCTCAGCGAGACCACCCCAGCATTGGTCTGGGCATGAATACCGGCTTTCTTCAGAGAAACATCTTTCGAGATCTGGTCATTGACCCGTGTCGTAATCGCCTCATCCTTGTCATCGTTCGCCTTGCGTTTGGCCGGGGTTACCACTTGCAATTCCTTTTTCACACTCTTGACGCCATCGAGCTTTTTGGCGATGTCTTCCGCCGCCTGCTTCGCCGCGTCGGAATCGACCTTGCCACGGATCATCATTATGCCCTGCGTGGTCTCGACATTGATCTCACTTCCTTTGACCCTGGCATCGGCAGATAGCGCAATTTTGGCCTTCGACGTCAGCCACGAGTCATTGGTCGGAGTCTTCTCGTCGACCTTGCCAAGCGCGTTCGCCAAGCCGGTGACGAGTGTCCAACCGATAACCAGAGCCGTGCAAAGCGTCAATACATAACGTGTGTTCATATTCTTCTCCTTAGCTGAATGTGAGATGACCGAATGAACCTGCTCCCTATTCTTGATGACTTCCCGTCAACACACCTGTTCCTTGGGGCTTGATTCGTCCTTCTTCTCGCCATGTCGTTCCTGAACTTTGTCGACACACGTGTCGTCATCCCCTTCGATTTGCCGCGGGTCACCATCAGTAAACTTGCCATCCTGCTGAGCAACCTCCTTTCATGGAGATCCAGACGGGCTCAAGAATCCCTTGCGTACTGTCCATAGTCGTAGCCGTCATGTATAGGCAGACCACGACACCAAGCATGCAGCCTTTCAGAAAAACTCTGGCATCGGAGCGGCGAAGACTGGAGAATCGGTCACGCTCGGAAGGAGCAGGAGGCGCAAGAGATGGGACAGTCAGCGGGGTTTTACACCGAACAACATCACACTAGGCGCAATAAGTATGACCGTCAAGGAATCTAATTGACGCGTGAATAATCAATGCCATAGGCACCCTTAGGACATGTCCTTCTCTAATCCACCGAGCGGGCGAACGTATTGAGCGTCATAGCGGGAATCGATCGTCAGGACGACGAGACTGTGATCTGGGTCAATTTGTGAGCGATGATCTGACTGTCTTCATCTCACTTCAGCTAGAACCTTAACCTTCCAATACTTCCGGCAAGCTTGTTCAGCCTCATGCTAATGTTCTAATTCGTAGCGCACCGCGCCCAGCAGATGCGACATGCTAAAGGGCTTCTGAAAGGTTTGCCGTGCGCCGAGGAGTTTCGCGACATCCAAGACATTCTTTTCCTTTTCTCCTCCCGCACCTGAGATCGCGATCACCTTCGCGTGGAGAAATTCACGCGTCAATTCGAGGAGCATGTCTAGCCCGTTCAATTCAGGCATGAGAATGTCTGTGATCACCAAATCCGTCTGCTTGTTGCGGTACAACTCAAGCCCTTGTCGACCATTAGTAGCCTCCGTGACCTCATAACCTGCCTCTTCAAGAGCTGAACGGAGGAGCACCCGGACGAGTTCTTCGTCATCAATGATCAAAATCGTCGGCATGACAAGAAAAGCTCCAGTTATTTCTATATAGAACGGAATTACCTAGCCCTATTCGGGTGTTTTCTCACTCATCGGGCCAAAAGCGGTCCAGCGTGGTAGGAACCAGCACGGTGGCCCGAATGAAGGATACATGAGGCAACGCTGGAAGGAAAACAGCACAAAACGAGAAGACGTCGCCTGTAAGTCAATATACATGCCTGGTCCTCAATCGTCCCACAAAAATTCTTCTCGTCACGCGGGTTGGTTGTACGGAACTAATGATTGGTTGGTGCACAATGGGTGAGTGGCATAGGTTCGGCCGTCACGGTCCAGAAACTCGACCTTTAACCTATCCAGGTTACGAAGCTCAATCACAGCTCTTTCCTGTCCGCGTTGCATGACACGACCAGGAATATATTCGGTACGGCACCACATCAAACAGTTGGGAAGTCTAGCGCAAACCAATGCCCATCGTCATCTACAACGAGAAAAATATCCATGGTCTCTTCATAAGAAAGAGTCGCCAAGATTCTATGCCGCAGCTCTTACTTTCTACCACCCACTATAAGGCCATTCATCCTCCCTCGCCTTACTCACGATACAGCATAGGATCGATTGGGGAACCTTCCCAAAATGGCGTTGAAGAGAGACCATATGGAATAGAAACAATCGGGAAGCAGAGCATCCCGGTGCTGTGTCTGATTCATGCATGTCCTAATGAGACAATCGAGAATGAAACCCGCACTGGTGACTACCTCGTGAGGACGACACATCGTCTATGGGGGGAAGGTTGAGCGGAATGGTCGAACCAAACAACTACGCCGTACGAGAGTATCAAGTATGCTGGAGAAGCAAGCCAAATCCGACGGATGTCACCGCACGGCAAACTTCACACTGATCGCGCCCCCTAAGTCCCCCTCCTGCGCCCCTTCTCGCGGATAGCCCGTCACATCTCGCTCGCCCTTCGGGGCACCGTGGCAACTCAGACAGTTTTTCCCGTAGAACAGCGGCAGCAGCACCCGCACGCTCTTCCCGTCCTCCACCACAGCACTCACCACCTGTTCACCCACGCGCGGGAACGACGGCTCCCCCATTTTCTCCATCTCGGCCGCTTCAAATGCATCAGGCTTGTTCTTCGGATTGCGGACCAAATGTTCAGGCGCCGTCTGTTTGAGATATACACCGGACCACGCTTGAAATCGCGCACCCGTTTCCGTGCCAAACGTGGCCGGGATAAGTCCCTTGTATTTGATCCCTGGCATGTTGATCACCGTTTGATAACTCGCCACAGTCTTCTTACTCTCTTCCAAGAGCCGCTCCAGCAGAGGCTTCGACATCTCCGGCACCGTCGCAGCAGACAGATTTGCGAGGTCATGCCCCGTCCGCTCCTTGAATGCCGCTATTGTCTCCTGCGCAAATACCTCGGGCGTGAACCCCTTGTCCCCCTTGGCCGGATCATTGAGCAAGATCTGTTGGTTTCCGATCGTCACCCGCCCCGCGTCGAGCAGAACCGCGAGCAGGCGTCCGGTTTCTCGAACCTCCGACTCATTCTCCGCAACAGCCGGCGGCAGCGACACGCACAGAACACCGACACAGACCACGGATACAATCCAAACCACCCAGCGGGTCCACATTGATACCGTTCCTCCCCCCTTTTCATGCGCCATTGCCAGTCATGCCTCCCCTTCCAACAAGCAGGCATTTCCTTCCCGGTTCTTGAGCCACAAGGCTATAGTCCCCGCTCAGAATGTGTCAACCACACGGAAGAGGGGGAGCTGTGGATGACGGATACAGAGAACAGAAGTAATGCGTAAAGAAAACCAGTGGGATATGTGTTTCGCGAGGTTCACCGGAGATGCGTGGCGCAAAGAAATGGGACTGTCATCTTGGTTCCCCCTGTCGCGCCATCGGCTTTGGCTTTGCCAGGACAGTCCATAGCGGTATGTATGTCTAATATCGCCTCTACCTCGTTCCTCCAACTGCAATCTTCACGGCTCCTCTTCTTCGATATCGGCAATCGACTCTTTGATCCCCGCAACAAAGGCGTCCGGTTGAGCCAAGGCGTTCTCCGTCAGTTGGAATTCAGAGACCAGGACGCCGTCCTTGTCGACAATGATCAACCGATAACCCTGCTTCACAGCGACACCCTTTTCGATCGAGATCAACGGATTCTTTAGATCGTAGGCATGATCGAATTCAGCACGTTATTGACACTGTGGGAATTGAGCGGATTGAGATGTTATGACCACGCCCCTATCTCGTCGCAACCCTCATCGGCCCAGGCCCAGGCAAATCAGAAGAAGAGCAGTACCATGGTCAGCAATCGCTACTGAGATCATTCGCGATCAGGCAAAGTTAGTCGCGAATGGCAAAGAGTCGAGTGACAAGTCTGGTATTAAGAACATAAAGTTTGACGCCGCCTCGTTGTTTTCGCCTGATTCATTATGATGGTTGCTTCTTCAAATTAAGGTTGAGCGTCTTCATTTCAGCTCCCCCCACGAAATTATGCGCCTTTCCAACCAGAGACAGTTTTCCTCCGCCAAACATCCAGTTTTCCTTGCATCCCCTCTTGCCGAATTCCACGACATAGACCAGTGAGGCTTTGATAGGCACCTTGTTCTCCTGATCGGGAGTCGGCTTCGCTTCCTGCTTTTCGAGGGAAAACTTCTTCTCCTCGACCTGACCTCCCTGTTCGCAAGTATACTGAACGTCGCCGCTCAGGGTGACATCTTTCACTCCGCTGTCGAGATCTTCCACTGCCAGCGTCACCAAGTATTGTTCATTGGACGGCACATCAAGAGACTGGCCGTCTTTCATGATCTCCCCGCTCCCCTTCGTCTGTGTATTGTATGTCTGCCAAACCATGGTCGGGGAAGATGCATCAGAACCGGGTATCGAAACCTTTGGTATCGGCTGAGGACAGCCGACAAGGGTAAGGCCCAAGGCGGCAATGAATCCAGGAAGTCCGAGGCGAACCAGACGTGAATACAATACCGTACCGTCCATCGTCACACCCTCCTTAGCAGAGTCCACAGTGTTCGCAGCATAGCATTACCGAGTGCCGCCTCACGTTCGTGAGAGCGTCAGGCGCTTCGCCGCAAGGCTATGCCGTCCGCGGGAAGGTGTCAAGGATCGGGGTGACGATGTTGGAGCCGTGCTCGTACTTCTCGTCAAAACCAAACTCAGCAGAAGTTAGTAGGCTGCTTTAAAACCATTAGGTATGATGAAGTACAAACCGAAACGAGAATCACCGTCCTAGATAGTATGCGGAGTTATGGCGGTGCTCTGAGTGTTTTGCCCATTGTCCGGTTTAAACCAGTAACAACTTGGTTCCTTAATTTCAGCCGTTGCCAGTATAGAGCGAGAGAAAGGGGATGAGTTTATGTCTAAACCTCGAAAGCCTCGTGTCCAGCAGTACATCGACGAATACGGCGACAAAGGCGGACGGAAGATTCTCAGCCTGATCGCGACCATTGCCGCTAAAGCCCCACGGAAACAGCACTAAGAAGACGAGGCTCTCGCTCTATCCCAATATGCGGAGGCCTTCTGCGAAGCCTACCCTTGAGCTTTCATTGTACCGATGCAACTGTTTCATGTATGCATTGTACGCCTCGTTGCCCACGGTCATCTTGTCCCCCTTATCGTAACCAGGGACGCTCTTTAGCAATTCTAGGCATTTGCCTCGACGGATTTCCCGCAAGCCGCAAGTGAAATTTCGGGCTCCGCAGCAACGGAACACACCGCTATCGTTTTGAACATTTTGCACCCTCTTTGTTGAAGTGAAACGGAGTGGAGTTATAGGCGTTTCGAATTTTAGGCGCACTGAAGATTTAAGCAATCTCCTATGCCTCGGTGTTACCTATCGATCCATTGGTCACAGAGAGCCACAAGTCCGACTGTCTCAGTCCTTCATCGCGGCACAGCAAAGCTTCGATGGCCTGCACGTCTGGGAAAAGAGGAGAGCACCCCCTGCAGGATAGCCGAGCGAGACTGGCGGGACGGGGAAGACGAGCTGGGAATCCAATCTGTCCACGTCACGCCTCTCTCGCATGTCTCGCGCTTCACGCGTCACGGTCTGAGGCGCTGGCGGGCTTTTTCAGCATCCTGCTAGGAAAAGATCGATCGCCAGAGAGACACGACCCATCCCTTGAGCGTAGACAGCCACCCCTGCTCAACCGGTTCGGAGGTCTGCTTATCCGCTCGTTGAGACTTCGGGTTTGCCGCAGTGGAATCTGGAAGTGTTGCCGGTGTCGTCACTGTCGGATTCGGAGGGGCATCTTTCGGAATTGAAGCTTGCGCTGATGGAGCGAGGGTGGTCTCGACCTTTTCGTTGGAAGGTGCGATTGGTGGAGGGAATCGTGGCACTCCGGGTCCATCTGCCTCACCAAGTGTGGGCCTATACTTTTCAACAATCGATTGCAGGGCGGACCTCTCCGTGTTTGCACGTTGGAGAGCATACTTCAGGTTGCCCTGTTGGGCGGCAAGCTGACTCATCATACGATGAAGTTTGCCTAACTGTTCTTGGGAGGCAGTGCGTTCGGATTCCATCTCCTGCTGAGCTTGCCGTAATGCCGACGCAGTGGCTTCCATTTGCTCTGCCAGAACGATCTTGTGTTGTTCGAGTTCATGGACCTGATCGGTGAGTGCCTGTGATTGGGTACCCGTACGGTCGAGTTCGGCTTTCGTCGCTTGGAGATCGACGATGACTTCATCGTACGTGCTCCGCATGACACAGCCGACGGTGGTGAGTGTGACGAGGCATACCATCCCGGTTGTAGCGGTGTGGATCTTCATGCCTCGCCTCGTTTTATTGTTGAGGCTCGACCGCCCCGAGGTCGAGCCCTCTGTGATTCTGATGTCTCTATGCCGCTCAGGATACCTTTTTCGTCTGCAAAAATCACCCTCTTTCGGGGATCGGGTACGTATCTCGCGAAGGATAATTCGGGAACGCCAATAGACAAGGACCAATGGATATGGCTGAGAAGCCGTAAGCTCCCCTGAAATCGAGACAGGCAAATGGAGAATTTTCTGGCACAATCGTCACCCGAGCCAGGAGGTTCTCATGCGCCAGTCAAAGTTTCCGGACACACAGATCGTATCCATTCTCAAAGAG